>CEUS01284380.1_pt1 | contig 144942 bp, 115 predicted proteins | sample 427031 | NCBI WGS metagenome assembly CEUS01 (sample SAMEA2622837, study PRJEB7988) | marine metagenome | biome: marine biome (ENVO:00000447); feature: marine epipelagic mixed layer (ENVO:xxxxxxxxx); material: "saline water (ENVO:00002010), including plankton (ENVO:xxxxxxxx)" | depth 140 m
TGACGTGGCAGGTATCAACAAAATTAGTAGGCGAATTTTCATGCAGGCGGCTGGAGCAATTTGTGGGATGGTAGAGACTGAGGTTTCGGAAGGGACTGAAAAGCCTTTAATTGCTGCCACAATGTTTGGTAATACGACTCAAGCAGTCAACTATGCCCGGGAGATCCTGGAATACGCTGGCTATGAAGTTCTGGTCTTCCATTGCACCGGAACAGGGGGGTTAACTATGGAAAATCTGATCGAATCTGGCCAGGTCGAGGGTGTCCTTGATATGACTACAACAGAATGGGCAGATGAAATCGCAGGAGGTATTTTCTCTTCGGGACCGACTCGTCTAGAAGCGGCTGCAAAGTCAGGAGTGCCTGCAATTATCGCACCTGGTTGTTTGGATATGGTAAATTGGGGGGCGCCTGATACCGTTCCGGAAGAATACAAGGACCGAAAATTCTATCAACATAATCCAAACATTACCCTGATGCGGACTACTGTTGAGGAGTGTTGTATGCTGGGCAAAGTAATGGCTGAAAAATTGAATCAAAGCACAGCTGCAGTCACTGTTTTGTTGCCTCTAAAAGGATTCAGTATGATCGATTTGGAAGGAAAGGACTTTTATCTTCCTGAGGCTAATATAGCATTCTGTGAGACTTTGAAGTCGAATCTGTACGAGGATATCAAAGTCGTTGAGATGGACTGCGAAATCAATGATTCAGCATTTGCGGTCCGATGCGCCGAGGAGTTGCTGTTAAATCTCAAATGAATCTTCCATTAGACGAAAAAACGGGTTTTTCGTATTCCATCTTATGGGACCACGTCACCCTAGAGAGAAAGTTCGGCTGATCGGGTCTCGTTAGCGTTTCAATGATCATTCGGTTAACCTGATCTTTTATAGACAGCTTAGGAATTACCATCGGTATTGCAATTTTAGATCAGTGACATTCTAAATACAGTATTATAGATTATGGCGCAGACACGTTCAGAGATCCTCTCACGGCTTCGTGAAAAAATCAGCAAAGGGTTCCCCATCATTGGAGGTGGGGCTGGAACTGGTATTTCGGCAAAATGTGAGGAGGCCGGTGGTATCGATTTAATTGTTATCTACAACTCAGGGCGCTTTCGTATGGCAGGTCATGGTTCATTAGCTGGGGTAATGCCCTATGGTGATGCTAATGCCATTGTCATGGAAATGGCTAATGAGGTGTTGCCGGTGACGCGGGAGACGCCGGTCTTGGCTGGAGTCTGTGGAACCGACCCAATGCGGAGAATGGGCCATTTTTTGGCAGACGTAAAAGCGATTGGATTCGCCGGAGTACAGAATTTTCCCACTGTTGGTCTGATTGACGGTACCTTTAGAGCTAATCTGGAGGAGACTAATATGGGATATGAAAAAGAGGTCGATATGATTCGGATTGCCCACGATCTGGAGCTGCTGACCTCTCCCTACGTTTTCAATACTGATGAATCTCGAGCAATGACCGAAGCTGGAGCGGACATCTTGGTTGCGCACATGGGTCTAACGACTTCGGGTTCAATAGGAGCTAAGACGGCCTTGACATTGGAAGATTGTGTCGAACCTATTAACGACATCATTGGGACAGCCAAGGCTATACGTGAAGATGTCATTGTGCTATGCCACGGAGGTCCTATCGCAGAACCAGAAGATGCTTCCTTTATAATTGAAAGATGTACCAATCTAGATGGCTTTTATGGCGCAAGTTCGATGGAACGGTTGCCTACGGAACGCGCTATAAGGAAGCAAACAGAACGGTTTACATCGATTCGAAAAGGGTAGAGTCCGGGTGATTAAACTTTCCCGTTGGTTGATGTTTTAGACAGCTTAGGAGATCTTTGCGGCTAACCTTTGATATTGCGGTATTAGGATAAGGTGGCCTCCGAATTAATCTGAAGCTTTGATTCAGTATACAAGGTGGATGGGTAATACCAAGAAGACTTCTTATTCTGAGGATAAAAATTTCCCTTTTATAGTGGTCTGAAAAAGCTCTAAGCTACCGCTGATACTTTGGCTGACGTGGTTCCCGTTTGCGCATTAGGCGATGCCGACTTCTTCTTAAGGGGAGATTGATGCGAGTTCCGCCTTGAAGATGCGATTTGATAAATGCAAAAATCAGTTCGGTATTTGCTCGTGCCAGACGAACTCCGCCTCGAGGGGCTTGTCCTGATTCAATTGAATGGATCAGATCTTCGATCAGAAGTCGCGTCGAACTATCTGGTTTGAAAGAAGGAAATTCTCCATCAACCAGAACATTTTGTTCCCCGTAATCCGCATTACTCGGTTCGCGTAACAGCCATTCTTTCTCGTTGTTTCGCGACATTACGCAACCGTTGTCACCGTGGGCTTCCACTTCCATTCCACGACCGGTATTTAGTGCGTAGGCCGTTACTCCGTTCTCAAACTGCAGAATTCCCTGGCCTATCGGATCTTCTATCAGCTTTTCTCCGTCGATGACTTCATCTCCGTTTGGTAGATGGGCCTGAACCCAGGATACAGGGCAGTCCGAGTTTAGCCGTTGCAAGAGATCGAAACTATGGCTAGCCGTGTTAAAAAGATGGCCGGTTGAGTGGATAACCAGGGCTATCAGCTTGCCGATACGTCCGCTATCGACAACGGCCTTCATAGTGTCATAACCAGGATCCCATCGCCGGTTAGTGCCCATGTTAAAGAAGACGTTGTTTTTTTCCACTGCTTCGACCATGGCGTCGGCATCAGCCATTGAAGCTGCCATTGCTTTCTCTGCATATATAGCTTTTGCTCCGTGTTCTGCAGCGTAGATAACGATTTCACTCCTATGCTCGGGTTGGGTAGCAATGCTGATGATCTCGGGTTGCTCTCGATCGATCATCTCTTTGTAGTCGAGGTATTGTTTTTGCTTCGGAATGTTGTAGCGAAGACCGGTTTGCTCCAAAACCTCGGTGCGGAGATCGGAACAGGCCACTAATTCGGTGTGGTTGCTGGCTTCATAGCCGGCAGCATGCGAATACGCTCCTTGTCTTCTTTCTTTCGGTCCCTCATTATCGATAAATGCTCCCATTCTGCTGCAACCGATTAGTGCGGCTTTAAATCTTTTCATAACCCAAAATATTAAGAATTAGTCGCTAAAAGGTCTACATTTTCTTTTTAGGTGAAAAAGAGGCTCTTGCAGTAGGCTCAGAATTTTTACCATAATCACCCAAACTTACATTCTGAACCCGAATGTTCCAGGTAGCGAGAACTGGATGGTATGGGGTTTTGAGTAAGAAGGAAGCTATGAAGATAGCAAAATAACTAAAACTTAACGGGGAAGTAGAATGGCTAGAAAGCGAATAAACCGAAGTATTGAATTACTGGAACAAGGGGAGTACCTATACTATACTGGACCCGGTGAACTGAGTTACGAAAATGGAAAAAAGCAAACAGATACATGGGCAGATTTCCTCCTTGTTGATTTCGAACACAGCCCTTTTGATATAAAGGGACTTCGGCTTTTCTTACAAGGGCTTGTTGATGGAGGTCCGACTAAATCGGGCCACCGCCTTCCTCCAGTCTTCGTTACGCTACCCTCTAATGCTAAGACTGTAGAAGAGGTTCGATCTAATTCATGGCAGATACGGCAAGTCCTTGCCTCTGGCTGTATGGGTATCCTCCACACCCATGCAAGGCAAGCGAACGCAGTCCGGGCATTTGTTGAGGAATGTCGCTACCCATTCCAGGAGGCAGGTCTTGGAGGTGGATTGCAGCAGGGTCAACGGGGAGCTGGAGGTCAGGGTTTCGCGGCTGATATCTGGGGACTTACACCCCAGGAATACACCAATTTAGCTGACCCATGGCCTCTCAATCCAGACGGTGAATTAATATTAGGGCTAAAGATTGAAGACAGAGAGGGTGCGGCGAATGCAAGGTATATCGCAAATGTACCAGGTATTGCTTTCGCCGAATGGGGACCTGGCGACATGGGCATGTCGTTTGGACACTCAGATGCTCACGATCCACCTTATCCAGCCGAAGTAGACTCCGCAAGAAATATAGTGAAATTTGCTTGCGACAGAGCGGGAGTCGCATTCTTGAGTTCTTGGAATGACCCTTCGTTAGATACTGAAGCTCAGGTCAGATTCCTAATGGATTGGGGTGTTAGAATTATTTCTGGAGGAGGCGAAGAACAAGCAAAAATTGGACGCAAAATCTCAAGAAAAACAAAGTCGGGTTAACTTAGCTTTCCGCGATTCAGGTTCCGTTGACAAGGGATCACGCGATGTAGGTTATCCTCACTGTCTCGCAATTACTAAAGATAGGAAAAAATGAAGATGAACAATCCTGATAATTCTCTAATAAGCCCATTTGGGTTGAGTTCGACTGATGGGTATTTTTGGCTTAAGGGCAATTTACATTCCCATACGACTAATTCTGACGGCAAGCCGACGCCTCAGCAGCGACTAGACGGATATGTTGAACATGCGTATGACTTCCTCTGTCTTTCTGACCACTATACCATCACTCGCATCGAGACGGTCAAAGCACCGAAGGATTTCGTGATGATACAGGGTGCCGAGTTGCATCCAAAAAATCCATTCGGAGGTCAGGTTCATCACTTCGTCTGTCTCAATATTCACGAAGACATGGATTCTGAGAATATGGCTCCCCAGCACGTGATCGATCGTGTCAATGAGCAGGGAGGCTCAGTTTGGCTTGCACATCCCCATTGGAGTTCTGTCAAGATCATGCGTGATACACTTCCCCTGAACGGGTTTTCGGGAGTGGAGGTCTTCAATACGATCTGCCGGACTCACGGGCGTGGTGAATCGTCTGTGATTTGGGACGATTGGATGGAGCTTGAAAATCGCCTCTACCCTGCTCTGACTGATGACGACGCCCATAGTCTCAATAACGAGAGAAATGATACCTACCAGGGATGGACTATGGTCCGGGTTAAAGAACGCACGGCAGAAGCTATATGCGAGGCTCTACAAAACGGTACGAGTTACGGCAGTACTGGACCTGAGATACATAATATAGATCTTCGCCGTATCGATCGGTGTGGGGATCAAGACCAATTGGTGGAAGCAACTGTATGTTCAACGGAGGCCCAAGGAGTTACAGCGGTCCATGATGTGTACGGTACGGAATATCGGAAACCAGGAGAGACCTTCGAGACTGCAACTTTCACCTTAAGACCCAATGCACGGTGGGTGCGGTTTGAGATAATCGGCCCGGATGGCTCTAAAGCCTGGTCGAACCCCTTTGATCTGACTAGTCTTAAACGTGAATAAGGAGGACGCCAGAGGTGTGATTGTCTGAGTATGTTCCGAACACCAATTTGGTTAGTCACGGGGTTCCTGGGCTCAGGTAAGACGACTTTGATCAGTCGCCTTATGACGAGAAATTGGGCGGGGGAGCGTGTAGCGATTGTGGTCAATGACCTTGGCATGGTTTCGGTCGATGCGCAGCGAATGGCTGATACGGCATCAGGTTTGCTTGAATTGTCTGGGGGTTGTGTCTGCTGCAATATTCAGGACGAGTTGTTGTTTGGATTGGAAGATCTTCTTCAATCTGAATCAGCTCCATTTAACCGTATTGTGCTAGAGGCATCTGGAATTTCGGATCCTGCTAGAATTGCACAGATTTTGGAGAGTGAACCTTTGAATGAATGGGTCGAACTGAATCGCCAAATCACGGTTGTTCACACTATTAGGCACGTTGCCTCTCGCGGTGCCATTGTGCAGATAGATAACCAGGTTAAGGGGGCAGATATTATCTTAATGAACCACTATGACGAGGCAACCGAAGAGTGTCGTCGGACAGCACGATACGCAGTGCGTGAGGTGAATTCATTAGCTCCAATTATCGCGGCCAATTACTGCCGAGTGGAAATAGAAGAGCTGGTCTTGGCGGCACCGCGAGTACAAAATCGAGATACAGCCCATACAGGACCTGCCGTTGGATGGAAGAGCTGTCGTATTTTTTTCCCCGATCCGGTCGATCAGGTAGCTCTGGAGGAGGCAATGCGTGAACTGCCCGAAACCTTGGTGCGTCTAAAGGGCTTTCTCCGTGCAGAAACAGGAAGAATTCTGCACGTTGAAAGAGTTGGTAGAGACCTTTACATCGAGTATTGGGAGGGAACTGTTGATCCGCAAGTAGTTGGAGCCTTGGTTGCCATTGGAGCATCTAGTTTGCAGGAGTTGACGTCTGTATTCTGTTTTATGCCTAATGTACGTATGGAGTATGATACCTCCCTTCACTTGCATTGAGTTGGAGGAGTCAGTTAATCACGTGCCTTTTGATGTGTTTTGGGGTAATGAGGCCTGCCGATTGAAAAACCAGGCTAGGTCGCTAGTTCATCTTCGGAACAAGGTTCAGAGCTCGTAGAAACTCGGATCAATTGGGGCGGAGACCTAAGGGGATATCTGCTTTTTTTGACATACAATAGGACTGCCGAGGATAACAACGAGCAGGGGAGCTAAATTCGTGATCTTTTAACCCGGGACCCGATCCAAGGGTACATATCCCAGTTCGCGCTTTGCACTCTCAATGTCAAAACTACGCCATAAACTTTCCGAGACAGCGTAGTGAATCCCAAACTTGGCAGAGGGTTTTGCATCAATGCATTTTTCGACAATTTGGGATATGTCCCGATGACTACACCAGCAGTCCCGACATCCTGGACTCGGTCGATCTTCTGAATTTACAGCACCGATTCGAAGACAGAAGATTGAGATTGGATGGGTAGAAGTGTAGGTTTTGGCCATAGCCTCTAAGCATACTTTGCTGGAAGCATAAAGGCAGGTGGGTTGAACGGGATCGGTAGGTAAGATTCGATATTTCTCTACTGTTTGAGAATCCGCGGTTCCTAATCGGATTGATTTATGAGGGTCCTTGTCGAAATATCCCCAAGAGACCATTACGGTACTAGCTGCTATGACTCGTTTAACGCCAGCCCGCATGCTACCTTCGAGGATGTTGTAGGTTCCTAAAATGTTGCTTTTAAGGATGCTTTCCCAAGGGGCGTCGGGTCGTGGGTCAGCTGCCATGTGGACAACAGTATCGAAGCCTCTAAGTATTTCATAGACTTCTTCGAGATTTGACAAATCCGAAATGAAAAGACGGTTTTCGGGAATATCGAAGGTTTTTCTTGGGTCTATGCGGTCGGAGATTTGGCGCCTGCGTCCAAGACCAAAGATCTTTGCTTCTGGCTTCACTTTCAAGAGATGTTGGTAGACAACGCTACCGACAAGTCCGTAAGCACCGGTGATAAGTATCTTCATTGTTAGAGTGTACTCAGGAATCGCAAATTTCCACCAACCAGAGATAGTGCGAAGGAGTAGACTCGTAAACAAAGAAAATACCTAGGACTCGAAAAAATAAAACCTTGATCGTAATAAGCTATTTTCACAATTGCGATGATTCTATTCAAGGGGAATTAGGCCGTTCTAACCCTATGGGCCCTGGTTCTAGATTTGTAAGCGTTTTAACTTGAAGAAAGCAGGCTATTATTCCGCATCAGGTTCCCAGATCGGATTCTTCTGAGCTTCAAAGAACCCCTCATTTGTAGGCCGTAATTTCCAGATCTCAATCTTTCGAAAAGTTATACTGGTGCCGAAGCAATAGGCCGATAGGCCATTGGCGGATTGGTAGTCCGCATATGTAGTCAGAACCGCTTGGCGGTTGGATGCGAAAACCTCTACGAGATACTTGTCAATGAATATGCGCAAATCGAGGTCTTCTTTATCCGAAAGATTCGACACATCGAATGGAGCTTCTACTGTGCCCAGCCGGATGGTGCGTGTTTCAGGGTGAATGACGATGGGCAGTCCGTCGTTCTCGTCGTTGGTAAAGAGCAGAACTCCGAAGCGTTTTCTTAAAGTTTGCTTGTGGTCTATGGTAATCCTAATCTCAAAAGCGTCTCCATCGAGATTGGTTATTTTTTGGAGACCCTTGTTGTCGTGGGCAGGTCGGTCTGGCGATGAGACTGTAATTTCTTTGAGAATCTTTGCACTGTAACGTAAAGATTCCAATTCTCGTAGAGGTTGTATGCGTAGTGATCCATCGTCCGCTAGTTTCAATTCGCGCGGAAGCGATTGAATTGACTTTAAGTTCAGTGGTGGATCCGCAGTACAAAGCCAAGCCCACATAATCCTTCGTCCGTCAGCCGCAAGCAGGCTTTCTGGAGCGAAGAAATCGCGATATTCAGTTTTTATGATTCCTTGATGCGGCCGTTTCCAATTCATCCGCTCGTGGGTTTCCGGAACAAACTGCTCCACCTCAGGATCCCACTCGCCAAGATAGTAACGGCAGCCGAATTGGTGGCTGATGCACAGCAACATCCATTTGCCACCAAGTTCAAAGAAATTAGCGCACGAGACATCTTCTCCGATTGCAACATCAGGAAGATGGTGTTTGAACATCGGACCAACATAGGCCCAATTTTTTAGGTCGGTAGATTTAAACAGAGGGACGTCGTTAGCAGCCGAAAAAGCGTAGTAGGTATCGCCGATCAGGAAGCAGTCAGGATCTCCGAGAAGGTTAATATCCTTGCCGGAAGGCCCACCTTTCGGAAGCACTGGGAAAGGCTTTTCCCAGCAACTTAGACGATTGTTTTTAGCGACAATGATGTAGCTATTCCGGGGATTTGAAAGTCCAGCGTAAATAGCTGCCGGCCTTCCCTCTTTGGTGAAGAACCCAGTGCCACTGAACATGCCGTGGCCTGTAAAGGAGGGCTGTAATTTGGTCGGCTCCCAAGTCCAGTGCAACATGTCGGGGCTGGTTACATGGATGAAAGAGTAAGATCTTACCTTATCTTGGGGCCTGTAGACCCTCGAGGGTTGTTCGCCATGCCAAGGATGACGAAGGATATAGTGAAGATGATAGGTGCCATCCAAGAAATAGGCGGGGTTGGGATCACCAGGTGCGCTGTCTCCTCCAGGATGCATGAGGTGGAAGTTAAGCGCTAACTCCTTTGATACGTATTGAGACTTTTCTTCAATGCTCATTGTTTTATTAGTCTAGTTGAGCGCGAATATTGAAACATTTTAATGTCATAATCAGAATAGGACAAGGCTCATATTGGTTGGGAATTTCTCCGTTTGGCGCTACTCAGGTATTTCCCGATTATAAATTAAAAGAAAGTTTAGTTCTGTGGTCTTCGTCCCGAGTACCTTGAAGCGATATCCTAGCAATTGCGAATACCATTACTAAAAAGGTTTGCTTACAAGTTTATAAAGTTAAGCCTTAGAGACAGAGAATTTGAATCGTTTGAGGAGGTTGCGCTGACACCTTAACCGGACCGGTTGCGTTTATTTGACTAAATAGATTTTCTACATGATGGATAGTCTTAAGGACAAGGTTGCTTTCGTTTCCGGTGGGTCACGGGGAATAGGATTTGCCTGTGCAATGCGTCTTGCATCTGGAGGTGCCAATGTGTTTCTTGTGTCCTCAAACCCTAAGAAGCTGAAACTTTCGGCGGAAGCGATTCGAAAAAAAAACGAAACGCTAGTGGAAATCCATGCCGCTGATTTACGTCTTTTGGAAGGATGTGAAGCAGCAGTGGGTTCATTCTTGAAAGCTTTCGGGAAGTGTGACATTTTAATTAATTCGGCTGGAGCCACCAAAGCTGGTAAATTCATGGATCAGCCAGATGAGGAAATGTTAGATGGTTTCTCTCTAAAGTTTCACTCCGCAGTCCGACTGTGCCGTCTATTGTGGTCGGAATTGAAGAAGACTAAGGGCTGTGTCATCAATATCGTAGGAGGGATGGCTCGTACCCCGACTAACGACTTCCTTGTTGGCGGCGCGGTAAATGCTGCCTTAGCAAACTTTTCCAAGGGGCTGGCGAACCAAGGATTGATTGATGACGTCAATGTTAACTGGATTAACCCAGGATTGACTGAAACCGAACGCTCTCAAGCTATATTTGAGAAACGGGCACATCTGCAAAACAAGAGTGTCCAGGATATTCGTCAGGATGCGATTGTTTCAGATGGGTTGCGTCGACTAGGGCGACCAGAAGATATTTCTGAATTGGTTGCCTACTTGTGCGGCCCCCACGCACGCCATATCCATGGAACGGGGATTTCAGTAGATGGGGGTGGAAGCAAAGGTTATTATTGAGAATAACAGTATTGATACAGGGTGGGTATTAACATGTTCTGTATAGGTGCCTCGACAAAAGTGAAGATTCTTGGCATCACCGATTCTGACTTAAGATTGAGGAAAGGATAATTAACGTGCTAGAGTTTAAAGGAGTTTACCCAGCAAGCATTACACCTATGAGTCCGGAGGGTAGCCTCAACGAGGAGGTGTTTTGCAAGGTAATGGAGTTCAATATTGAAGCTGGCGTCCATGGGTTTTGGGTAGCGGGCGGTGCTGGAGAGAGTGTTTTATTGGACGATGACGAGAATAAGAGAATAGCTAAGCTCGCCGTGGGCCAGGCAAGAGGAAGGGCGAAAAATATAATGCATGTCGGGGCTCCGACAACGAAGCGGGCGGCTTATATGGCCGAGCATGCTGCGGGGGCTGGGGTCGATGCCATTTGTTGTGTGCCCCCATTTTTCTCTAAAACGAGTGAGAAGGGAATTGTAGAGCACTATAGGGTAATAGGCGCCGCCGCAAATCTGCCCCTCTTTGTTTACAATCTTCCGGAATGCACGGGAGTCGAGATAACCCCCGAATTGATGGGGAAAATCCAAGATGGCGTTCCACAATTGACCGGACTCAAGCACTCTGCTCCAACTCTTTCTTATATCCGCGATTTCGCTAAGATGGGACTGTCTTGTTTTGTTGGGAATAGTAACCTAATGCTGCCAGCCCTAACTATTGGTGGGAGTGGCTGTATCGATGGACCGCTGAATGTAGCGCCTGAATTCTGGCTCGAAATTTGGAATGCATATCAGGAGGGAGATTTGAAGCGCGCAGAGGATGCTCAGGCCCGCGCTACGGAAGTGAGCAACTTCGAACTCGAAGGACTATACCACGCTAGCCTTAAAACGGCCTTGAGCGAGAGACTCGGAGTCGAATGTGGGGAACCTCGCCCACCGCAGCCAGCTTTGACCTCAGAAGAACGCGAAATCCTGAAGGGCAATCTCGTAAAGCTCGGGTTATTAAAGCAATAGTGAGAACTGCCTTTTCGCGTGAATAGAGCAAGGTGCCTGCATTTAAGTGGAATCTTCAAAACAGGCTATTAAGCCTTCTTAATTCTCTCAAATTAAGTTTCTTAACTAGTTGATGGGAAAACTGTTAAGGTGGTGGGAGATACTGGACTCGAACCAGTGACCTCTTGCGTGTGAAGCAAGCGCTCTAACCAACTGAGCTAATCCCCCGGAATTCCACTGGCACAAAATTCTAGCGACGTTGCTTCGCGGTAGGGAGGGTGTTCCTAGTCTCCTAGCAGGGAGGTAAACATGCCAACGATGTGACGGGCAAGAGCAAAATTGGAGGGAATAGAAGACCTTTGACAGTGTGCTGATTCTTTGATTGGAAGAAAAAGAAAGATGAAAAAAGCATTGATAACAGGAATTACGGGGCAGGATGGTTCTTATCTGGCAGAGTTTTTGTTAGAGAAAGGATATGAGGTGCATGGGATCAAGCGCAGATCGTCGACTATTAGTACCTCTCGAATTGACCACCTCTACCAGGATCCTCACATCAATGGTAACCGTTTGTTTCTTCATTACGGGGATCTTGCAGATAGCGTCCATTTAGTGAAGCTGCTGTATGATTTAACTCCGGATGAGATCTATAACCTTGGTGCCCAAAGTCATGTGCGAGTCTCATTTGATATCCCTTTGTATACTGGTGATGTGACTGGTTTGAGTACGGTACGGATTCTGGAAGCGATTCGGGAGGCGGGGTTAGAGGGGAGAATCCGTTTTTATCAGGCTTCTTCATCCGAGATGTTTGGAAAGGTTCATGAGGTTCCTCAGTCGGAGACAACTCCTTTCCATCCGCGTTCTCCATACGGCTGCGCTAAGGTTTTTTCCTATTGGCTGACGGTTAATTACCGTGAGGCCTATAAGCTCCATGCAAGTAATGGGATCCTTTTTAATCACGAGTCTCCTAGAAGGGGCGAGACCTTTGTAACCCGTAAGATTAGTCGTGCTGCAACGCGGATTAAAATGGGGCTACAGAGTAAGCTCTACATGGGTAATCTCGATGCCCGTAGGGATTGGGGCTACGCTCCAGAGTATGTGGAGGCGATGTGGTTGATGCTTCAGCAGGACGATCCAGACGATTATGTGATTGCTACTAATGAAACGCACTCGGTTAAGGAGTTCTGCGAGGTCGCATTCGAGCTTCTCGATCTGGATTGGAAGTCCTACGTCGAGCACGATTCAAGGTATGAGAGACCTTCGGAGGTAGATCTGCTGATCGGTAATGCATCGAAAGCGAAAAAGAAACTGAATTGGGAGCCAAAGGTTACATTCGAGGGCCTGGTCAAGATTATGGTCGAATCCGATCTGGCGCTGGCCAAAAAGGAGCTCGCATATCAACAGGCTACTGCGGAGGTTTCTTAGTTCACAAGGATTGCTGCGTGCTCCGGTTTGGGTGGAGATTACATCCAGATGCAGAACTGACGTTATTAATGGATGTATTGAGAGGAGGATAAAAAATCCTAAGGAGCAAAGACAAAGGAGAAAACTTGGATGATTTTCTAGAATGGATATTTTTAGGAACTTTTTAGAATTTGAGCGAATGTGGTTTAGAATTGAGCGGGGCGTTTGTACCTGATTTAAAGGAGTGGGATGGAAAAGGAAGATAGAGTCTATGTTGCCGGGAGTCGGGGCATGGTCGGGTCGGCGCTGATGCGGAAGTTGATAGAATCAGGGTTTAAGAATCTGCTGACCCAGACTCGAGAGGAATTGGATCTTTGTGATGCTAGCGCTGTAAATCGATTCTTCGAGAAGGAGGAGCCTGAGATCGTCATCGTGGCTGCTGCTAAGGTTGGAGGTATCCAAGCGAATGCGACCTATCCTGCGGAATTTCTTCGCGTTAACCTCTCGATTGCACTTAACATGGTCGAAGCAGCGTATCGGTACGCGTCAAAGCGTCTGCTTTTTCTGGGCAGTTCTTGCATTTACCCGCGCGAGGCGACTCAACCGATAGTGGAAGAGTCCCTTCTCGAGAGCCCTTTGGAACCGACCAATGAGGCTTACGCTATAGCAAAGATTGCTGGGCTTAAACTCTGTCAAAAGTATCGGGAGCAGTTTGGGGTCCTCTTTCACTCCGCTATGCCTACTAACCTTTATGGTCCAGGAGACAACTATCACTTGGGAAATAGCCATGTGATTCCAGCTTTGATCCGTAAATTCCATGAGGCCAAGGTGCGTCGTGATCCTTCAGTTGTGATTTGGGGAACTGGACGGCCGAAACGCGAATTCATGCATGTTGACGATCTTGCAGATGCTATTCTTCATTTACTTAACCTTGAGAATCCGCCGGATTGGATTAATTTAGGATCCGGAAAGGATCTGAGCATCTTAGAGTTGGCGAAAACTATTAGGAAAGTAGTAGGGTACGAAGGAGAAATCGAGTTTGATACCTCCAAGCCAGATGGTCCGATGAGAAAGCTGCTAGACATCTCACGCCTCAAAGAGACCGGATGGTTCCCAAAGATCGGATTGGAGAAAGGTCTGACATCGACCTACGCAGATTTTGTATATGAATTGGAAAAAGAAGTGCTGAGAATGGTTTAGAGATCAGTAGGTTGCTCTAGTGAAACCTGATAGGATTCAAGGTCGCTTACGGCTTTTCTAGCCGATCCTTTGGTTTCCCTTCGTGGTGTCTGTCTGTCGATGTCAGTTGGTAACTATCGCGACACCAGCTTCTTTCATTTCTTCAATTGAGTTTGGGATATCATCAGGTTTGAGTCCGACGCCTCGACAAGCATGGAGAAGCACGCGGGTTTTGAAGCCGGCCTTTTGGACAGCCTCAATGGCAGTTGCTCTGACACAATAATCTGTCGCTACACCGACAATGTCCACCTCGTCAATTTGATTAGTTAGGAGAAGCTCTGCTAGTCCATTGCTGTGCCCTTGTTCATCATAGAATCCACTGTAGCTATCAGCATTTCTGGTAAATCCCTTTTTAATCACCGCGTGGACATTCTTTGTGTCAAAAGAGGGGTGAAGTTCAGCGCCGCGTGTCTCCGCAACGCAGTGGACGGGCCAGCTTTTAAATGAGATATGGTCTTTGGGATGCCAGTCTTGGGTCGCGACTACGTAACTGTATTCGCCTTCCGCGGCTAGCTGATTGATAAAACCCAGGATCTCATCCGCTCCCTTCACGGCAAGCGCGCCACCTGGCATAAAGTCATTGTTGAGATCGACGATGATCAATGCGCTTCGGAACGGCATACAAAGTGCAAATTTGAGTACTCAAATCTAGACGATTAAATGAAGGACTAAGAGTCAAGGTGGGAATGTTTTGAAAGAGGCGATTGTTATACCGGTGCATTAGTTGGAGATCCTCCCAACGCCTGTTTAATGGTCGCGAGCGATTCTTCGATTGCTTTTGGAAGACCACTTGCCTTATGCGGATTATCGCTAATTTTGGTGACGGGGCGCCCGTTGATTTGGGTCAATTTAATCACTATATCGAGTGCTGGGCTCCCAGGGAAGTCATTGGTGAAGTGATTTCCGATTCCAAAAAGGGGCTGGATGTTGCTCCCGACTCTTCGCTGTATGGCGATGGCGCGTTCGACGGTTAGATTGTCGCTAAATATAGCTGTTTTGGTCGATGGATCGATTCCCTCACAACGGTAGAAGCTAATCACGTTCTGAGCAAAAGAAAAAGGATCCCCACTGTCATGGCGTACTCCTTCGTACTGTCGAGCTAGAGGACCGGAAAATTCCTTCAGAAAGAGTTTGGTTGTGTAGGTATCGGTGAGAGCAATGAGAAGCTTGTTTCCGTAGACATTCCTCCAAGCCTGAAGGGCTTCACGATTTGCTCCAGAGATACCATAAATTCCCGCATGAGCTATGATCCATTCATGTGCCATAGTTCCGATGGGCGTAATTCCAAATTCCCTGGCTAGATACATATTGCTGGTACCTAGAAAACAGCCTTTCTGACCCTTCTTTAATTTAGTGAAGGCATCAATAACGGTTTGATGTACGGCTAAGCTACGTCTTCGCCTGGTCCCGAAATCACTAAATTGGCAACCGGCTTGTGCCAGTTTATTCCCTTTTTCACTGGATTTCTCACGATAGTGACCGAGATTTCTATCCCATCCCTTCCTGATCTTGGTAAAGTAAATTTCATTAATGAGGGCCATCAGGGGAACTTCCCAGAGAATGGTTTCCAACCATGAGCCTGAGATATCGATTTCAAGGCTCAAATTTCTAGAAAGTCGTATGTTGATCTTTGAAGGATCCAGTTTAAACGAGGTAAGAAATTCAATAAATTCCTTTCTGAATAATCCTGTATTCTCTAGCCAATCTCTCTCATCGCTACGGAAACCTAATTTGCTAAAGACCGAGAGTTCATCTCTAAGGCGATCGCAGAATGATTCGGTGAATAGGTTGTTTGGTTGGCGGTTAATCAACTCGTAGGTGGCTTTCTCATGGCGATATTTTTGCCAAACAGCCTGCATCATGGTCATTTTGTAGAGGTCGTTATCGAGAAGACTTAAGATCATATGATTGGAAATTTGAATTAGACTTAAATCATAGATTATACATGGGAACGATCGTCGAAATTGTAAGTGTGATCGAAACTTTAAGGATATTGAATGTCGACCGGTTCCAAAGTTTCACCAGAAGAAGGTGCAATTGACCTAAGATTGGAATCATTTTGTAAAGTTGAGAGACTTTTTGCTTGTTCCACCGTATTGGTTCTCCGATATTTCGGTTTCGAACTTAAAGGAATCTTAGTCAAATGAAACTCGTATCTTATACCCATAAGGGTTCCAATTCAATAGGAGCCGTAATAGCTGAGGACAGTATATTGGTGGATCTGGCAGTTGCTGATCAAACCATCGCTAGAAGGGAGAAGCGGAAAGTGTATCCATTCTTTTCCGACATGATCTCGCTGCTTGAGGCGGGATCTAAAGGGATCGAAGCGGCGAAATCAGCCGTAGCTTCGGCTGTCAGGAGAGGTGGGGAGAATCCAACAGCAGATGGCAAAAGGTTCCATCGTATAAGTTCCATTCGATTGAGGGCTCCCGTCCCTCATCCTCGTGCTATCTACTGTCTAGCAGGCAACTATCAGGATCATATTGAGGAGGGTGGCAAGAGGATGCAGGTTCAGGATAAGGAGACGCCTCGAGTTTTTATGAAACCGCCTGCTACTACTGTTATTGGTCCTGGCGATCGCATCAAAATACCTCCGATTGCTAACTCGATCGATTGGGAGGGCGAACTTGCTGTCGTGATGGGGCGGAAGGCGAAGGGAGTAAAGGCCTCTGCTGCGCTTCGCTATGTTGCCGGCTACACGGTTATGAATGATGTATCGGAGAGAAAATTGCTAATTAGAAAGCGTACTGAAAACCGGGAACGGGATCTTTGGTTCGATTGGTTGAATGGTAAATGGCTAGACACTGCGGGTCCGCAGGGGCCGTGGATCGTGACAAAGGATGAGATTCCGGATCCACAGGTCTTGGATATCAGCACCTACATTAATGGCGAGCGACGGCAGCACAATAATACTGGGCAAATGCTCTATCAGGTGGCTCAGATTATCGAGTATATATCGGCTTTCCTCACTCTTTTACCGGGCGATCTCATTAGTACCGGGACAGTATCGGGAGTGGGGGCGACGACTGGCGAATTTTTGAAACCGGGTGACCGAGTTGAGATTGAGATTTCTGGAATTGGAAGGCTCCGCAATCGGGTTGCTGCGAGTCGAAAATAAAGGTTTTCGGTCGATGGAAGGTGTTCGATTATCTTATTGGGATTCCGTCGATCAAGGGGTCAAGAATGCTCTTTCAAATGGAAGAGTCGGAACCCCAGTATTTGTGCGGTGGACCCTTTTAACGGCAGTGGGAACAGAATTGGTCGACGGCTATATTTGCCTGATGGCTGAGAGAGTGATTAGTTGGTTCGGATCTGGCCCTGAACGGGTCTATTCGTTGCCAACCGATCGATCGGGTTTCCTTTCTGTAAGTGTGGAGTTCATTTCTGGGCAAACGGCATTGCTCACTGCCGGGCCATCTCAGGGGTGCCCTTCAGTGGATTTTTTCATGTTGGGTAGTGAAGGGGCTGCTTATAAAAGAGAAAATCAAATAGGTTTTGATCGTGAGGACTTTGAAAGCGAAGAATCGAATACTTCAAGGGTCATGAGAATGCTCGTGAAAGATTCCCTTTCTTCGGGGAACCCGGTGTGTGCGGTGTAAGGTGTTCAGCCTTCGCCTTTTTAGAGGTAATTCATTTCTATTTCCCAGAAGAGTGATCTCTTGGTTGAGGGGTTAAGTTAGTTGAAATCGATGAGTAATATGACGAAGAGAAAGAAGAAGATTAAATGACCCAATCTCACCATGGCGTCCTCCTTGTTTCCGGTCTCCGAACTCACCAAGAGAATTACGGCCTTTTGTTTCAATCAGATCCTAGGTGTCGACTGGTTGCCATGACTGATGAAGCTGATGTTGGTGATGAGCGGACCAATTGGAATCGCGCCCTTGCTGACCAATTCGATATTCCTTTCGTTCCCGATTTAGATGAAGCGCTTCGAATGCCGGGTGTTGATATTGTATCCGTATGTGCTGAGCCGGAGCGGCGAGGCAGAGTTGTGACTAAATGTGCTAGAGCCGGGAAGCACGTCTACATCGACAAGCCGATGACTCCGTATCTTGCGACGGCGGACGATGTGGTGAGAACAGTCCATAAAGCAGGTGTGAGGAGCCAAATGTTCAGTTTTATTAATCAAGCGTGGTGTCGTCGTGCCCGATCCATTGTGGACTCTGGTGAATTGGGCGAGTTGATAGCGATCCATGCTGACTGGTTGTTTGCCAAGGGTCATCCTGGTTCCGCGGATTTGACAAAGAGACGAGTCCAACCGTACCCGTGCGAGAGGTTTTCCTTCATTGATTCGAAGGCTGAATTCTACGCGATTGGTGTTTATGCGCTGGGTCTTGTCTGTTGGCTCGCTAGGGATCGCGTTAGTTCTGTCTATGGTTGCACTAGGAATTACTTTTTTGATGCGCACCAGAAAAATGGGCAGGAGGACTTTGGGTTCCTATCCCTTAAATTGGGCAACGGGCTCGTTGCGACAGTATCTGGTGGAAGAATAGGCTGGTCGAGTCATCCCGCATCAGGTGAAAATAAAGTTTTCCTGATTGGCAGCAAAGGATCGCTCTGTATCGATGGCAATAGGATGCGGCTAGAGACCTTTTCAAATTTGGCGCCATGGACTCCGCCGGAAGCTCATCCCGGAGATCCTATGGGCTTTTGGTCTTCGACAAACCAAGAGGCAGCAGCAAGTCCCAAAGAGAGCTGGGCGGTTCTTCCGTTGGAAACTAACGAGCCGAATGACGCCAACCATTTTGTAGATTGTATTGAGAATGAAAAGGAAAGTGAAATGAACGCTGATGCCGCTGCACATTTAACTGAGATTCTATTGGCGGGATATAAGTCAGCCGCCACAGGTCAAGTGGTTGATCTACCTTTGGAACGGGAGGAGTAATAACGTAACTGAACCCTTGTTTTCCAGATTACTCAAATCATGGATATCCAGTGTGATATCTCCTCGAATGACAATGCCTCGGTTATTCTAGATTGTTTAGACAAAGTTTCCGATCCGGAGTTAGATGAGTCGGTTCTAGAGTTGGGATTCATCAGAAATCTTAGAGTTTCTGATGGGCGTGCCTGATTTTCCTTTAGTTGTTGAGTAAGATATCTGAGGTCTGTTCAGCTAGGTACGACCGACGGCCGCACCTAGCTAATGGTTAGCAGGGGAAGTGCCAAGTATGATGGTCATCGTCCTTCTGTTCCAAGCAAAATAGGGGGAAGGAAACGAACTCCGCACGTGGCACCGTAGTGCACTTTTATTTTCTATAAGTAAGAAAATGGTGGGAGATGCTGGAGTCGAACCAGCGACCTCTTGCGTGTCGAGCAAGCGCTCTAACCAGCTGAGCTAATCCCCCGGAAGCACTTTGCTTTTCCTAGTAAGAGGAAAACGAGAAACCGTTGGATTCCTCTCGGATAGGATAGCATTGGTACTGGGAAAGAAGGAAGCAATTCAAAAATCGGATTCATGAGTTTGGACTATACAGGTTAGAGGAGGAGGAATATAGGAAATTCTGGGGACAGGAAGATAACGAGAGAGATGATCTCGCTTTACAGCCGGCCCTGGGCCTGTTGGCTACGCCATTGTTCTGAAGGGAGAAGGGTTAGGACAATGAGTAGGACTTGGCTGCCTATGAAGGTGAGGAGCCAGAAGACAGCTCTGTCCATATGCCCATACGAGTGAAGACCAATACCGAGCATGTTGGTGCCGAACCAGGACCATGCGGTAATGATGTTTCCTCCAATTGCGAGGGCCATTAATCCTTGTCTCCTGACCAATCCTCCCCATCGGGTGTGTAGAATTATGGCGTTCCAAATTACAATCATTAGAGCACCGTTTTCCTTAGGATCCCAACCCCAAAATCGACCCCATGATTGGTCAGCCCAAATGCCTCCTAAAACGGTCCCAACGAAACTAAAAAGAAGGGCAAAACAGATGACTCCATAGACCGTGCGTGCCAGCGCTTGGGCAGTGTTTTCATCCAATCCTTTGGTGAAAAACCCCCGGAGGGTGAAGATTAATGCTAGGAACCCAGCAAGGAAGGTGGCAGAGTAGCCGATGTTGATGATGACAACGTGGGTAGCGAGCCAGAAATTATCGTCCAGAACCGCCTGCATCATCTCCAGAGTGTCTCCGCTGTTCGTTAGATTGTGAGCAATGATGAGAGTGGCAAATCCAATTAGGGCGGCTACAGCACTTCCAATTCCGTTGCGGCTTATGCGCTCAAGAATCATACTCAAAAGGACAGCAGCCCATCCGACAAAGACCGCTGACGAGTATAAATTGGTAATTGGGGGACGGCCCTGAAGATACATGCGTACGAGAAGGCCAATCGTATGCAGTAAGAAGGTTGCTAAAAGAAGGAGAAATGCAGTATGGCCGAGTTTCTTTGGCCAGACTGCCCAGGATGCGGCAGCTACCAGAAATACAATCGTATAGAGTACGGTTGCAATGAGGAACGGTTTCGTGGAATTGAATAGATATTCAATTCCGATCTTGCTTTGATCGGTTTGAAAGCGTCTATCCAGTTTTTCGATGAGTGAAGTGAGAATTAGATTAAACTGGGTGGGATTATTAGATCGATAGGCATCGGCTAGCTTGGCATATTCCATAACCACTGGATCGATCCGCATTGAATTGAAAGTTCCTGCCATAACAGAGGTTCCGATATCGGACCAATCGTCGGTTGATCCGTTTGCATCTGGTGGCGGAATGGCGCGAAGGCCGGCTATTTCGGAGAGATCACGATAACGTTTGGCGAAAGACATAAAACGGGTGAATACTTCTTCGTTGTATTCCTGACCGCTTTGTTGTTGGCGAAACGCCTTAATAGATTCAGGAATAATGCTTTCGAAAAAACGATACTCTTCCTCGATGTTTGCACCTGTGGTGGGCGAATGGAGGCTATAAACTAATCGGTGATATAGGATGAGTGAGTTGCGGAGTTTTACAAGCGCCCGTTCGTATGGGGTGCGAAGTTGGGCTTCCTCATTGACCTGTTGGACCTGCTTTTCAACCTCCTGTAAATGGGGTCTTAGTTCGTTAAATGAGAAGTATCTGATTTCGTTTGTTTGGTGTCCTAGGAGTCCGAGTAGGTCGCGATTGGTCACGCGGTATACAGCATGAGTGTCAGCGGCTTCTGGGTTCAGTAAGGTGTCAATTAGCCAGACGATTGCTTCTCTCTTTACGCTAGTTGAATCCGTAAAAGTCTGACGTCCCCTCAAAACAAGAAGGGAATTTCTTGCCACAGAATCAAGGGGTTTGAGACGACCACCTTCAAGAACAGGAAGTGTGGCAAAGGATCTTAAATTGTAATCACCTTTGTACCTGATAGGAAGAAAGCCACCAATTATGACCAAGATCCCAAGAACGAGAATGCCGCCCGAAATAAACTTACTCATGACAAGATGAGATTGATGCATATCTGTTTGGAAATCTTTCTCCAGAGGAAAATTCTGACCAGAAGAAACGAGAATTTAGCTGTAGATGAAATTTTCACGCTTATCGTTTTCGTTCTTCGGAAAGGATCGAGGTCCATCGAGTATTGACATAGCGCAAGAGATGTGTGCCGAACTGAAAAAGTAGGCCAGCCGCAACCAGAATGCAGGAGATATAGGGAAGGGGCCAACCAGGATTTTTAATTACCTGAAACATAGAGGCAGTGTCACCACGGGCAAACTTAGCCTGATAAAAAGTCCTTCCTTCATAACGCAGTGGGTTATTCATGTAGATTAAAGCCTGCCGCTCCTCTTTTGTTTCTTGATGCAAAATATTTACCAGGCTGGAGAAGTTTTTTGGAATTTCCGTGCCCGAGTAGCGATCGTGTGAGAAGTCTATCAATTTAATGGTATAGGGTAGATAGGTTCGCTTTACCCGAAGACCAATTTCAAACTCGCGATCCTTATGTTTGAAGATTTGGGGCGGAAGGTTTTCGCTCAGGGTAGCCGAGGTTAACCAAGTTCCTAGGGTCCCAATGCTTCCGACTAATCGAACGATGGCGCTAGGACGGTTACGCTCATCCTGTTTGAACGTCCTGGGAATTTCTCGGGGAAAGATTTTCCTTTCGACTCCAATACCTCGATCGACTGAAAATATCTCTGTGTCCGCATCTAGCTCACTCTGCAAGAGGATGGAGTTGGGAAAATAGGCAATGATTTCAATTCGGAAAGGAAGTGTTGGATGCTCAAATGAGGACGATTTTTCAATCAGTTCGGTGGGAATACTGACTGTCTTATCGATACTGGGGTCAGATCTATCGAGAATGAATAGCTCATCAAGGGTAAAGCTTTCAATGTAGTTGGCAGACTCTCCTTCTGTGATCCACATGCTATCCTCTTCCTGAACTAAGTTTGTAACAAGTTGACCTACAATAAGTAAAAGGATTCCAGCATGAATCATGGCGATTCCGGACTTTTTAAAACTCGGCCTAAAAAATCTGAAATGCGCGACCAACAAATTAACGGTTAAAAGAGGGCCAATTAAATAGCCTCCTGGAATGGGTAGGTGGAGCCAACTTAAATATTCGCCGAAGAACCAATCGTCTGGAAATTGCCACAGTGCCAAAACATGTTCGAAGTATTTTTCCTGGGCACCTCGGATTCCGATATTGACCTGGTCGAGTGTACCAAAAAAGACCAATAGTAGACCTAAGGTCAGGAGGGTTACAGTGAGACGTATTGAACTGAAGAATCGATAGAGTGGATTCATTCTGGGGATGGCGCAAAAAGAAGGTAAGGATCCGATTGCGACTTAGGAGGAAAACAGTGAGGAGTAAATCAAGAAAATGTTGTCTGCGGATAATAAAGGGTTCTGCTGGGACATGGAGAAAGAAGGGATTGGAACAACCGTGAATCTAGCCTTATGGTGTGAGGGATAAGATCACCAGAAAAGATAAGATTTAAGGATCGGAGTTCTGATCCGAAAAAAAATTGTTAACTATTCGAGGGTTTTCAAGTGTATAACAATTTTCTAAATCTATGGTTTACTGGAACTTCACTGTTTCCAGGAATTCCAGAAAGGGTTTTCTTTGTTTTTCGACAAGGATAGTGTCGCCGGAAATCTTGAAAAACCATGTGTTGTCCTGATGAGATAGCATCGCGATTAGGCTGTTTTGGGGATGGGGTTTCCCTTGAGATTCAATTGTGTTATGTAGATCGATAAGGTGGAACCGATTCTCTGCAAAATCTACTTCGGTCAAGTAGTTCGAAACTTCATCAGCTGGTATGGAATCGAGTCCGATCTGGCGGCGCCAGCGATTGATATTAAGAAGGATTCCTCCTACGTCACCCGGGAATGTTGTGATTGTAATCTCTGCGGTTTGTCCACCCGTGTCATTGACCATAAAACTGGCAACTCGGAGCGGTGATGCAGGACCGGGATTCCAAGAATCTGGCACTTCCCAAAACGGTTGGGACAGTGGGGTTGCTGAGTCCGGTTGAGTCTCCTTGGGGATCGGATGACCCTCAGGAAGCCGAGTTGAACCTTTTCCAGAACTTGGCCCTGTTCTCTCCTCCTTTGGAATTTCATAATACGTGACTTCTGGCTTGCCACATCCAAACAAGCAGAGAATCAAACTAGCTAAAACTTGGTTTATAAAAAAGCGCATTACTGAAAGCGAAAAAGGGTAACATCGCCGTCTTGAAGGCGGTAATCTTTTCCCTCGATTCGATAGCGGCCTTTCTCGCGAGCGGAGAGAATCGAGCCAATGTTAATGAGTTCATTGTAGGAGACAACTTCAGCTTTGATAAAGCCTTTTTCAAAGTCGGTGTGGACAATTCCAGCACATTGTGGCGCGGTCATACCCTTGGTGAAGGACCAAGCCCGAACCTCGTCTTCACCTATGGTGAAGAATGTAGCAAGGCCGAGAAGACTATAGGTAGCACATATAAGATTATCGATTCCTGAATTGAGAACCCCAAGTTCCTTAAGGAACTGCGTCGCTTCTTCTGGGCTTAGGTAAGCCAGATCCTCCTCCAATTTACCACAAATAACGCACTGATTAGCCTTCTCGTTTCGGCGGACAAACTGATAGACATCGGATACATAAGTATTGGAGATAGGATCCGAGGCATCAGATTCTGCGATATTGCAGGCATAGAGTACCGGTTTTGAAGTCAAAAGGAAGAGTTTTTTCAGAATGGTAGATTCTTCCTCGTGAAGTTCGAGGGTGCTAGCAGGATGTCCAGCGTTTAAATGAGGCTGTAGGCGTTCCAGGAGATTAAGGATTTCAGTAGATTCGCGGTCTCCACCACGTGCTCTTTTTATGGTTTTATCTATTTGCCTCTCAACTGACTGGAGATCGGAAAGAATGAGTTCGGTCGATACGATTTGGATATCACGTACTGGATCTATTGAACCAAGGTGATGAATCACTTCTTCGTCATTATAGCAACGAATCACTTCAATTATTGCGTCCACTTCACGGATATTACCGAGAAACTGGTTGCCTAACCCTTCCCCTTTGCTCGCTCCTGGGACCAGTCCAGCAATGTCAACAAACTCAATCGTGGCAGGAATTTGCTTATCCTTCGCTACAAGACTAGCCAAAGGTCCTAATCTGGCTTCTGGAACACTTACTACCCCAACATTAGGTTCAATAGTACAAAAGGGATAATTCGCGACCTCCGCTTTGTGTGTCCGTGTGAGCGCGTTTAAAAGAGTAGACTTTCCCGTATTAGGGAGTCCAATGATACCTGCCTTGAGTAGGTGCAGCCCGTTAATCCAGCCTTCCTAAAAAGGTGCTATTGGGTACAATGAGAACACCCGCAGTCAAGGACGATGTTAGAGGGCTTACAAAAAAAGCCGAGAAAGTGTAATTGCTGATGAAAAAAAGCATGCCCAGAGGGTTATAACATTTAGTAGATCACACTTATCCTCTGTGGTCTTGAACGAGCCAAGGCCTAGCTGCCTTGATAAAACCTCCCAGCGACATTTCCTCAATAGAGCTTAATAGAACTGAAAGGCCGAAGCTCCTAAGGCGCTGTAATTCTAAAGGATTTTGAGGTAGATTGGTCCCAAACTTTAAAGATTACTCCCAGCGGTAGGTCTGCATTTGCTTTCCCTTCTCCTAGGCCCCGGTTCTGATGTCACCCTCCCGCTAGCTTCCCAATTAGTCCCCATCCGCTGATGAATGAGGAAGCAAAAAGTATTACGGTAGATATTATGCTACCAATAAGTACAAATTTATGGGTTCGGTAGGGTGGAGGAAGCTTAAAGTTTAGGTAGAGGGCCCCTGCCATGATTAGGGCGATGGCGATGTTAGTGATGAGGAAGCCTGCCACCTGGGTAAGGATATCGAAAGGAATATTATTCCATACGATGACCATGGTAGTAATGAATGTATAGAGGCAGATGATTTTCTTAAACTTGAGGTAGTCCCATTTACGATTAGGCCAAATGGCCTGAAAGAATTCCTGTCCAACTCGGGCGTAGATCTCGGGAAGGGCCTGAAGGGTTCCCCAAAGGGCGGCGATAATACAAATATAGTAGATCCAGTTAAGGGAGGGATGAATATTATTCCAAACATCGGCTTGGTGTGTAAGCAAACTCCAGCCCTCGAACCGGGTTTCTAAGGGAAAAAGTACTGCGGCTCCAGAGATCATGAAAGTTCCGGTGACAATAAAGAGAACAATTGCTCCCATTCCGACATCCCAGCGGAGTGGGGCAACAAGTTTTCGAAGTCGACTCACTTGATCAGGATCCTCCGGGAGATAGTCAATAGAGTCGCTGGTGAATGCCTGGAGGCGGATCTTTTCGATCTCCTTATGGCCGGTTAATCCCCAACGACGAATACCGACCCAGTTGGAGTAGACGATATAGGCGATAACTGAGCCCCCAACATAGCCGAAAGTTGTTGCCATGGTAAGCATAGGGTGGCGGATAGCGTCCACGGGTGCCCACTCTGGGAAGGTTGGTATGTATCCGAAGCTAATTGTACCAATAAATGCCTTAACAAAATCCGGACGGACTAGAAGCGTGCCCAGAATGGTTCCAGTAATCAGAATACCGCAGATTGTCAGTTGTTGTTTCTCGAGTCTTTCAAATGAGAGTCTAAGACTAAGGCCTAGAGCCAGGGCGATAAATATGGTAGTGATGATATTTTCCCAGGTGGATTCCTGGATGGAGGTGGAAAGAGTATCACTAAGGAGAAAATGGAATAGATCCCCGCAAGGCTTTGCGATCGGAACCCATCCGAGAGGAGCTCCTATCATTTCGAGGATTAAGAGAGTAATGAGTAGCCAGCCCCTAGGGCCTGGTGCACGAACAAGGCGGTGGCCAATGTACTCTCCACTGATGGCAGTGTAGCGACCGATCAAATAGGTTACGAATACGCCTTTGACTAGGCAGGCGAGGAGAACAAGCCATAGAAGATCGTAACCAGCCCACGTTCCGGCTCGTGTAACCACGATGGTTTCCCCCGCTCCAATAGCTACCGATGCTACGATTGCAGCAGGACCAAAAATTGCTAGGAGCCCGATGATTTTTTTGAACGACCAAGGCTCATCAAAGACGCTCGGATCTTTTGGAATCTCGATTTTATTCATAGCCGAGTAATGGAGAGGTGTTGGGACCGAGGGATCGTGCAGTCTAGATGGTGGAAATCTAGATTGATAGGTCGGGATAGTAATTTGATTACTCAAGTAATCAAGTCTCTGTTCTTATTTTAAGGATAGTATTATATTGGATGGTTATTAGACTTTGTTACTTACATACACAGAATATTCAGTGTCCTAATTAAGACACTTTAATAACGACCCTGATATTTTCCAGGTTTGAGGTTTTGACAGATGAATCGAAGTATTGAAGATTTTTGAAAGATCCGGGACATTCTTGTCCAAAAAACAACACTACCATGGTTGAAAAATCTGTTCCGCACGAAGTTATCCCGTCTGATAATCTACCACCAGTTCGCTACCGTGATTTGCCGGAAGCTCCGTCATGGCGAAAACTGGTGGGACCGAGCGTATTGCTCTTAGGTTTGGCTTTGGGTAGTGGTGAGTTTGTGCTCTGGCCGTTTATCACCTATAAATATGGATTCACTATTTTCTGGGCCTGCATGTTGGGAGTGACAACTCAGTATTTCATTAACATGGAAGTTGAGCGTTGGACTTTGGCAACAGGTGAGACCGCTGTGATCGGCTTCTGCCGACTTTGGAAACATTGGGCGTGGATCTTTCTCCTCTGCAATGTAATACCATGGATGTGGCCAGGTTGGGCATCGGGTGCAGCTACTCTCTTGACCTGGGAAATTGGCGGAGGTGAGGGAGTACGGGTTTTATACTCTATTTTGAGTTTGATCGTCGTAGGGTTGGCTCTGACTTTAGGACCGGTAGTTTACAATACCGTCGAGAGAATCCAGATGGTTCTGGTTGGCACGGTCATGGTGTTTCTCTTTGTGCTCTTTTTCCTCCTGGTTGATCTTGTTCATGTGGGAGATATGCTGAGAGGGATAGCCAGCATCGGTACCATTCCGGAAGGAATCAATACGCAACTATTGCTAGGTGCGGTTGCGTTTGCCGGGGCTGGAGGGACGATGAACTTGGCGCAGAGTGATTTTTTGAGAGATAAGGGCTATGCCATGGGTGCCTACATTGGGCGTTTAACGAGTCCTTTAACCGGAAAGAAGGAAGTTGTTTCCGATATTGGCTATCATTTTGAACCTACTGAGGAGAATATCAACCGTTGGCGGGCCTGGTGGAAAGCAGCCAACGCAGAACATTTGATCACCTTCTTTCTCCTTTCCGTGCTTTCTCTTATGTTTCTCTCCCTTATTGCCTATGCAACCACTAGTGGGGAGCCTGGTTTGGAGCAGGGAATGGGGTTTATTGCTGTTCAAGGAGATTACATTGGTGCGCGATATGGGGGATTCTTTCGACATTTCTTTCACTGGATGGGGATCGCTATTCTACTTACCACGGAACTGGGTATTCTCGATGCCGGAGCCCGGATTTCCTCGGACATTATTAAGGTTAACTGGTTGCGAAATAATGAAAAATGGACAGACGAACGGCTTTATTTTATTCTTCTTTGGGGTCAGATTGGATTAGGCTGTCTGATCATGATCCTAGGGTTGGTGATTGAGGGATTTAATCAACCGCTTGTCCTTCTCGTTCTGAGTGCATCTCTAAATGGGGGAGTAATGTTGGTCTATTCGATCCTTCTTTTTTGGATGAATAACCGTGTTCTTCGTGGGCCGGTTGGAATGGGATTAATGCGTAAAATCGCGATTCTTTGGGCGTGCGGGTTCTTTGGCTTCTTTACCATTATGACGTTGATGGATCAACTGCCGAAATTGTGGAGGTAACAGTAATTGAGGAGGGAAAGGACAACTGGGAGGTAGGATAGGAGAGAGACAGGGTATTCGAATACAATATGAATTGTGATTGCCTCGATCAGCCAAGCCACACCTCACGGCTGGTTATGGAAGAATGGCTAATAGCCTCAGTGATTTGGATTACTTGTCTTCCGTGGGCGCCAGTTATTGGGGGTTCAGTTCCATTTTGTACAGCGGACAGAAAGCCTTCAATTTCTCTTTTCAAGGAGTCTTGAGTGGTATCTAGCTCAACAGCAGAATACTTCTCTTCGCGTCCGATCCAAACTCCGCTTTCTCCATCCTTTCCGTAGGGCATCCTAAATTTAATTTGACCTTTGGTGCAGGTGATATCGCCGCCAAATACAGTTACTCCTGTACTGTAAGCTTGTCGGCTGATGGTCGCGATTAAACCATTCTTCCAGCGTAAGAGTGCCATACTCGTATCATCCGCGTTGACTTGAGGAAAGGCCAAATTGCCCTCTGTTCCTGATACGCTAGTTACTTCAGGGCCAAAAAACCACAGTAGGCGGTCGATCATATGAGTGCCGTCCATGAGGGCCATGCCGCCTCCGGTCTCTTTACTCAACATCCACCTCGGACGTGATGCCAGGTTAAAGGGTTTATGCCAGTAGTCGATAGCCATGGTAGGCTTCCCGAGTTCACCCGAATCTAGGATTTCCTTCACTTTCCTAATATGAGGAAGAAAGCGCTGGGTGTGGGCGGGCATAACTGTTACCTTGTGATCCACAGCGGTCTTTAGGATTTCGTCACATTCACTTACAGTGCAAGCGAGCGGTTTTTCGATAAGGATATGCTTTCCGGCACTTGCCGCGACGACTGCACAATCCCGGTGTATCCAGTGGGGAAGACAGATTAAGGCAATATGCACGTCGTCCCTTTGAAGAGCCGTAGAGTAATTCGTGTAACAGGAAACTTCGGGGAAACTCTTAGAAACTTCCTTAAGTCTTTCCTTATTTGTATCAACGAGTGCCTTGAGAGTAGCATGAGGGGATTCCGATACAATCTCTGCATGCCGTGGTCCAATGCGCCCCAGACCGATTACAGAGACCCCTGGTGACTTAGGGAGTTTTGTTTGCTGGCTCATCATAGTCCTTTTTTCGAATGATTGGGAGAAGATTAGTTTTACGATTTATTAGACCAAGTGGGTCCAGGAATTTTCTAGAATGCACATGAAATTATTGAGTATTTAGTTAAAGATTCAAACATAACGGGAAAAAAGGAGGTTGAAATGGAATATAGAAGATTACGTGGTACAGGGTGTAGAGTCTCTCGGCTGTGTTTAGGGACAATGACATTTGGGCAGCAAGCGGATGAGGGAGAGTCAGTCCGCATGATTGAGAGAGCAATTGATGGAGGGGTTAATTTCATAGATACTGCGGATGGATATGGCAAAGGTAAGAGTGAAGAAATAGTCGGGAAGGCACTTAAAAGAAAACGGGATGGGATTGTTGTTGCGAGCAAAGTGTGTAATCCGATGGGTCCAGACGAGTATCGAGATGCAGGTTTACATCGGTGGCATGTGATTCAGGGAGTAGAGGCCAGTCTCAAGCGTCTATGTGTGGAAACCTTAGATATCTGTTATATGCACAAGCCGGATCGTGAGACACCAATCGAAGAGACTTTGGCTGCTTTCGATCTGTTAGTTCGTCAGGGGAAAGTGATGTATGTAGGGATGTCGAACTATGCATCTTGGCAGATGATGGAAGCGCGATTAAAAGCGGATCAGTTTCATTGGGCGAAGCCGGTCGTGATGCAGGTCCCTTACAACTTGATCACTCGTAGTATAGAGGAGGAATGTGTCGAATTTTCTGAATATGAGAAAATGGGGATGTGCGTCTATAATCCGCTGGCTGGAGGCCTCCTAACAGGGAAACACGATATTACTGTAGGTCCTGCTAGAGGTACGCGATTTGATTATAACGAAGAATACTATAGCCGGTTTTGGCAGAAGGTGAATTTCGAAGTGGTGGAGCAGTTGGAAAGAATGGCAGATGATGCTGGCATTTCGTTAGGCGAGCTTTCTTTCAGGTGGCTCACTTCCCAGCCCTTTGTTGATTCGATAATTATAGGCGTTTCAAAAATCGAGCACTTGGAAACGAATCTTAAGGCAATTGAGGCACGGAATTTAGGTGAAGGAATGCTTAAGGCCTGTGATGAATTATGGCAACGGATTCGAGGAGATCATTTCCAATATAATCGGTGAGTTCTATGTAGATGATAGTGAGCCGTGTACGCTAAAAATTAAAGAATCGGTCTCAGTAATGAATCGTAAATAGAAAGAAAATGTCACTACAAATGAATATAAAGCTAAGGAAAATAATTTTGGCTTTTGGTGCGCTCTTGATTTGTTATATTGAAGAAGACGAAAGGATAATAAATTAGCTCACTGCAATTATTCACGAGGCAGATTTAAAGACATCCAGTATCTTATAAGAAGCAAGCTGCCTGATAATCTGAGGTTTCTATCTTGGTGGGGATCGTTCGATTTAATGGGATGAGTGATGTTTTCTGCCAAATCCAAATGATAAGCTAAAAAGGTGCCTTCAATGAAAAAAACAAATGTCTCTACTCAAACAGTTAACCAATTACTGGAGCCGAGCACCGCAACCATCACAACGGTGCTAAAGAACGCTGGAATTAGGCATAGTGCCATGTATGGAGTCACTCCTCTTAGGACGAAGGCTAAAATGGCGGGGCCAGCATTTACACTCCGTTATATCCCGGCGCGAGAAGATCTCGACGATCTTCCGGTGGATAATCTAACTAATGCCCAACGAGTTGGTATCGAGAGTATTTCTCCCGGCGATGTCTTTGTAATAGATGCTCGGGGCGATGATCGGGCTGGGGGATTAGGTGCCATTCTAGCAGCCCGGCTTCAAGTTCTTGGTGCAGCTGGTGTTGTAACGGATGGTGCCTATAGGGATAGTTTAGAAATAGAAAGAAGTGGATTTCCAGCCTTCGCTCGCTCGATGAATGCCCATGCTAATGTCACAGTACACCATCCAAGCGAAATCGAAGTACCGATTGCTTGTGGGGGCGTAGCGGTTTTCCCGGGAGATATTATTGTGGGTGATGGAGAAGGGGTAGTGGTGGTTCCCTCGCATTTGGCTGAACGGGTCGCTGAAGAGGCTAAAGAGATGGAAGATCAAGAAGAGTTTCTAATGGGAAAAATCCGGGCCGGAGCTTCTTTGAATGGCACTTATCCTCCGGGGGAAAAGCTTTTGGAGGAATATGAGGTTTTAAAAAGAAAGGAAAGTGAGGGGTGAATAGGGAACGGTAGGCACTCCTGATTTTGGTCGGTTCACCCGGTCAAAAGGATCACTGAAACTGATTACTTCTAGCCCGGCTGTTAAATATAGGCTATGGATAGGTTTGTGGAAGGGATAGATTAGGGGAGGAGTTTCTTGGTTGCCGATGGTTAATTCCCTTTAGGATCCCTTGTCGATATCGAAGGGTTTTTCGCTTGGGGGGTATCTTGATGATTCCTTCTATAGAGGCATAATAGAGGGAGTATGCTTTGGGGAAAATAAAGGTGGGTTACAGGATTTGATGGCCTTTTTAAAGAACACTTCTCAGAATTTTTTGATCGAATTCAGACGAAGGTAACAATTCAAGGTGACCTTGCACAGTGAATCCAATAAAGAGGAGACCAGGAGGATTTGAACCAAATGGGACAACCAAGACACCCCTTCGACTTCACGATCATCGGGTAGGGTGAGACTGACTGCCCTTAACTCATCGTCTGCCGTGAGGGCGCGAGACGCTTTGGAGTTGGAGTGTGTCTGTCTAACAGTTAAATAGCAGCTTCGGCGACCTCGTCGGTACGAATCCGATACGCTGCTTCGATTGGCAAGACAAAGATTTTCCCATCACCGATCTTACCAGTACGGCCAGCCTTTTTTATGGATTCGATAGTAGATGCTACCTGATCATCGGTAACTGCTATATCGAGCATTACCTTAGGTAGGAAATCAACGGTATATTCACTTCCGCGATAAATTTCTGTGTGACCTTTCTGTCGTCCGAAACCTTTGACTTCGGTCACAGTCATACCTTCGATTCCTAATTCTGTGAGGCTGTCTTTAACCTCCTCGAGTTTGAAGGGCTTAATTATGGCTTTAATTAGTTTCATGAGAGGTCTTTATGTATTTAAGGGATTTCGCGCAAGCATAAGAAACGGGTTTTGTTTAGCCTTTAGTCAGGAGGTGAGTGCTCAATGAGTGTATCCTGATTCCCCGTGTGTACTGAGATCGAGACCGGTTTCTTCATCCTCCTCGCTTACCCTCAGACCGACGATTTTTCCGACTATGAAAAGGGCGACAATAGAGACGACACCACTCCAGATGATGGTGACAATGACGCTCTTAATTTGGATCCAGGTCTGAGTCCCGATTTTAAAACTTTCCGCTCCCCCATCGGCGATAAATAGACAACCAGTGAGGATAGCACCAACGATCCCTCCGATACCGTGGACCCCAAATACATCGAGGCTGTCATCGTAACCGAGCATACGTTTCAGGGAGGTGGCGGCAAAATAACAGCAGAAACCGGACGCAAAACCGATTACTAATGCACCGACTGGACCAACTGAACCAGAAGCGGGCGTAATCGCTACCAGTCCGGCGACGGCTCCGGTTGCCATCCCAACTGCAGTCGGAGCTTTATTTTTGATCCATTCAACTATCATCCAGGTAATGGCGGCTGTCGCGGTAGCGACTTGTGTGATAAGTAGGGCCATGCCGGCTGTGCCATCAGCCGCTAGCTCGCTACCAGCATTGAAGCCAAACCAACCAACCCAGAGCATAGAGGCCCCGATAACAGTGAGAGGTACGCTGTGTGGAGTAAGCGGTTCGACTCCGAATCCCCTACGTTTCCCAACCATAATACAGGCTATCAGGCCTGCTATTCCAGCGTTGATATGAACAACAGTGCCACCGGCAAAGTCGATCACTCCCCATTCGGCAAAGAGGGCCCCATCACCAGCCCAGGCCATGTGACAGACAGGCAAATAGGAAAAGGTGAACCAGATGATGCAAAAAAGCAGCATTGCAGTGAATTTCATTCGCTCAGCAAAGGCGCCAACAATCAGTGCCGGTGTTATGATTGCGAACGTCATTTGGAATGTGATAAAAACGCTTTCCGGTATGGTTCCGGAAACGTTTTCAACTCCAACGCCAGATAGGAAAGCTGTGCCGAGTCCACCGAAAAATGAATGCAGATTGATCGTACCCGCTTCCATTCCTGACGAATTGAAGGCTACGCTATAGCCATAAATGACCCAAAGAATGGTCATAACGCCGGCCATGGCAAAACACTGCATGAGGACAGAAAGTACGTTTTTAGTACGGACTAGCCCCCCGTAGAAAAGTGCTAGACCTGGGATTGTCATGAAGAGAACAAGGACGGTTGCTACAATCATCCATGCGGTATCTCCAGAGTTTACGGCAGCGGGTGCTGCTTCAGCGGCTGCCGCTGCAAGGTGATCCTCCCCTTGAGCCGTGAGCCCTGAAGCAACAAAGAGGATAGGACTAAAGAGAAACAAGGCGAGGGCTTTGAGTCCTCTTGGGTAAGCTATTGTGTCAGAAGTATTCATTAAGAGGTCCGAATTCGTGTTTCGAGTCGAATGGTGAAAATCAGTCTCAGTTATTAAGCATAGACCATGCCAAGCCAATATTCTTGGACCCAATGGTCAAAAATGACCATTGGGTCCAGAGTCTTTCGAAAGCTATATTGCAAAATGAAGTTAAATTCGAGGTTGCAAGATTATTGGGGTTTCCGGATTTCTGTGTATGAATTATTTTGAGAATAAAAAAGGAATAATTCCGTTTTTTTCACGCTTCCATCTTTCGAATCTTTGTTTAGTAACTACTCATGCGTTACAGTAGGATGTTGATTTCAACTCTTCGCGAAGCACCGGGCGATGCGGATCTGATTAGTCATCAGTTGTCCTTGCGAGCGGGGTTAATCCGTCCCTTGGCATCTGGGATTTTCAGCTATCTGCCTCTTGGATTGAGAGTGGTTCAAAAGATTGAAGCGATCCTCCGAGAGGAAATGGTAGCAATTGGCTGTGTTGAACTCAGTATGCCGGTTGTGCATCCGGCAGAACTCTGGAAGCGAAGTGGTCGATGGGAGGGAATCGGGCCGGAGCTCTTGAGGATGGAAGATAGGACGGGTCGTGAAATTTGTCTGGCCATGACTCACGAAGAAGCGGTGGCAGACTTGGCTCGGTATGCGCTTCAAAGTTATAAAGAACTGCCCGTCTCAGTGTTCCAGATTCAGACCAAGTTCCGGGACGAACCCCGGAGTAGGGGAGGACTTATTCGGGTAAGAGAGTTTACGATGAAAGATGCGTACAGCTTCGATCTCGATAATGAAGGATTGGATGAGAGCTACAACAAGATGTTTCGGGCTTATGAGAGGGTGTTCCACCGTTCAGGGTTCGCTGAATCGGTTATATCGGTTCAGAGTGACACGGGAATCATGGGGGGAAGTGGAGCGCATGAATTCATGTATCTAAATTCGGCAGGAGAGGACACCTTAATCATCTGCGATCAGTGTAATTATAGTGCAAATCGCGAGGCAGCAGTTTTTCGCAGGGAGTGTCCCGATCGAGTTGAGGCGTTACCTCTTGAAGAAGTGAATACGCCGGACTGCAAGACAATCAAGGAATTGACAACGTTTTTGAACATTCCGTCAAGTAGTACGGCGAAAGCGGTATTCTTTGTCGGTACGATTAATGGGGTGGAGCAGATGATATTTGCTGTGATTCGAGGGGACTATGAATTAAACGAGACCAAGCTTTCGAATGCAGTTAAGGCTAAGGAACTGCGTCCTGCCACAGAGCAAGAAATTCGGAATTCGGGGAGCGAGCCCGGCTATGGTTCCCCGATTGGTCTCGACAAAGAAGTAGTAGTTGTCGTGGACCCTATTGTTGCAGAAACTAGAAACCTGGTTTCGGGTGCTAACAAAGCAGATCATCATTTTCTGAATGTCAATGTGGGAAGAGATTATGAGGCAGATCTTGTTACCGACTTGGTTGCAGTGGAAGAGGGAATGCCTTGTGTCGCGTGTGGGTCACCTCTTTGTCGGACACGGGGTATAGAGGTGGGAAATATTTTCAAATTGGGAACCAAGTACAGCGAAGGTCTAGAAGCAGCTGTATTGGATGAATCTGGGAGATCGCGTCCATTAGTGATGGGATCATACGGGATTGGAGTTGGGCGCTTGATGGCGTGTGTAATTGAAGAGCATCACGACGAACATGGGATCATTTGGCCTATGGAATTAGCTCCCTTTCAAGTTCATATGGTAGTGATTTCGAACAAGGAATTGGAAATAGCTGATAAGCTCTACCAGGATCTCGAGTCGGGTGGATTCGAAGTTCTGTTGGATGACCGCAGAGAACGTGCAGGAGTGAAATTTAACGATGCGGATCTGATTGGTATACCAATCAGGGTAACGTTAGCGCCAAGGGGGTTGGAGAAGGGTCAAGTTGAAGTGAAATTGCGAGGGGAAGAAAAGAAAATGGACATATCGATCGATCGACTAGTAGATCATGTCGGATCATTGGTGGAGTCTTGCCTCGATCGAGTTTTGGCGTGAAAGTTGGAAGTAACGGTGATCTCTAGCCAGCGTCATAGTCTTTTAATCTTCCCTCATGATTGAGGTATATGATATGAGACCTGGTTGTCTTTACTTAAGCCTCAAATAATTAAATTATTTCAGACGATGTCCGACAAACGATCTACTTTTCTTGCTGAATCTATCACCTCCCCTCCGGATTGGGCGATAAGAGAGCGTCATCTCATACGGACAATGAACGAGGCAGCGCCCGTCTTCCAGTGTCGTTATACCCGAGCCGATGGAACCTTTGTCTGGCGCGAAGATTGGCCGGGAATGGATGGTTCAGACGATGGGTACGAGAGTTATCACAATTGGCCACTTTTTTATTCCCTTGGCGGCTCTGATAAGCTCCACGAAGAAAGCCGTTTCCTTTGGGAGTCTGTTACCCGTCAGTTTACTGAGTACGGTCAGGTATACAGAGAGTTCGATGCCTATTATGATTGGATGCATCACGGTGAATCATCGATCTACTTTTACTATTTCGGCCTTGCTGATCCGAACCGTGAGCCGGATCGGTCAAGGGCGCTTCGTTTTGCTGGGTTTTACACTGGTGATGACCCTGATGCATTGAATTGGGACGCTGATAAGCGAATGATCCGATCCCCGATCAATGGTAGCCGCGGACCCCGGTTCGAAAACTCATGGGACGATTGGGCGACCCACCGATGGATTCTGGCCAACTATCCAGTTCCGTTTGATGACCTAGATGTTCCAACAACTCCACGTACGGGGTCTGAGGATACTGTCCGGATAGCTGATTGGAACGATGATGCGGTGTTCGAAGTTATCTTGAAAGCTCTTAATGACAGGCAGATGCGTTGTGATGTGCCCCTCAACTTGACCTGTACAAGTCTTGTCTCGCATGCTTACATATTAACCGGAGAAGATCGTTATCGAAGGTGGGTTCTCGACTATCTAGAGGCTTGGGCGGGCCGAATCAAAGCAAACGATGGGATTTGTCCGGATAACGTCGGTCCTTCGGGCCAGGTGGGTGAGACGATGGATGGTAAGTGGTGGGGTGGTTATTACGGATGGCGCTGGCCTCATGGATTCATGTCGATTATCGAACCACTTACCATAGCGGCGATGAATGCAGTTCTTCTGACTGGTGACCTAACCTATCTTGATATCCCGCGTGGTCAACTCGATCGTATTTTAGATCTTGGTCGTGAAGAGGAAGGGAGGCTCATGGTTCCCTATCGTCATACCGACGAAGGTTGGACTTCCTATAGACCCCTTTCACCACACCACGCGGCACAAATCTGGTACCTGTCACAGGAGGAAGGGGACCGGGAACGTCTCGAACGGATTCCCGAAACACAGACCGACTGGTTGGAAGTTAAACCCGGGAGAGGTAAAGGAGATGACATTCATTTTGGTCCTTGGTATTGCTATCTTGATGGCCGTAACGAGGATTACCCGGCTAAGATTCTTGATCAGCAGTACGCTGAAGTTTTAAGGCGGATGGATGCAATTCGCAATGATCATGGCGATCCCGAATCGTGGGACGTTCACCATTGGCAGGATCATAACCCTGTTCATACTGAAGCGCTCTTACAGCTTACTTGTGGAGGGCCGCAGATCGTTTATCACGGGGGCCTGTTGCATGTTCGGTTGCGCTACTTCGATGGAGAACGAAATCGACCTGGTCTTCCGGACGGAGTGGCTGCGCTTGTGACACAAATGGATGCTGAGAGTACAACGGTGAAATTGGCCAATATCGACACGGTTGAGACTAGACAATTAATTCTACAGGGTGGCGCTTTTGGCGAACATCAGATCACTACTGTAGAGACTATCAATAGCCCAGACTGTACTAGAAGGGTCGTGGATGTAAATTCATCTTGTTTTAGTGTAGAGCTACCTCCTGGTAGAAGCCTTGGATTGAAGATCGGAACGGAACGTTTTAGTCGTCGTCCCACATATGTCCAACCAGTTTGATAATGATCTAGAAGTATCAAAATCTTTACTGCGGCGGTGAATCAAGAATTTGGCCGGGTATTCTTTCAGAGGGAATAGAGGAGAGGGTTCCCACTGGATTTACGACTGACTTCTAAAGATCCAAATTACTTGGTTCAATTATTGTTTCCGAATCTTACCGTATTTCGATAAGGAAGTCCTGATTTTAGCCTGTTCTAGCTTTGAAACTCCCTGGAACTTGGGCTAGTTCATAGCAAAACCGCCATCCACGTTTAGTGTCTGACCGGTGATGTAGTCGGCATCGGACGAACAAAGGAAAATGATAGCTCCAGCGAGGTCATCAGGAGTGGAAACGCGATTGATTGGAACGGTTTTGACAATATTAGCCATTGCCTCACCGGGTTTCAATTTAAGCAGTTTAGCCCGATCTCGGTCAATGCCTTCCCACATGGGAGTGTTAACAACCCCAGGGGCTATGGCATTCACATTAATCCTATAAGGAGCAAGAGCCAAGGCGGCAGATTGGGTGATACTAATAACAGCGGCCTTGCTGGCTGCATAGTGTACTTGTGTAGGACGTCCGCTCCGACCAGAAATAGAAGAAAGACTTAAAATTTTCCCCCAGCACCCGGTAATCCCTTTCTTTTGCCCCTCGCCTTCTTTTGGTACAGCTAGGGATTCAACCGGCCCAATAGCAGCTTTAAGTTCTTTAGGTATTCGTTCGATCATTTTCCTTGCTACCGCTTGTAGGCAGAAGAAAGTCCCACGCATATTGAGATCGATCACCCGGTCCCAATCCTTTTCGGTTACGTCCATCATCGGCTTGATCTGAATTGTTCCCGCGTTGTTGATCAGAATGTCGACATGTCCGAATTCAGTCACTGTGTCATCGGCCATTTGGTTCAATTGGGAAACATTAGATATGTCGACAGGGTAAGAAAGAGCACGGCGACCAAGGCTTTTGATTTCAGAGGCTGTTTCTTCAGCGGTTTCAGGATTATAATCAGCCACAACGACTTCAGCGCCCTCTTGGGCAAGACGTAGCGCGATGCCTTTCCCAATACCTTGTCCCGAACCGGTTACTATCGCAACCTTTCCTGACAGTCTTCCATTTTCTTTGTCAGACATTTTTCAATAAGTAGTGGATAATGTCAGGTTCGAGATAATTAAGTCTACTAGCCCAAATCAAAAAGAACATCAGGGCTTTCCAATTCTTCCCTAAGACGCTGGAGGAACTTGGCGGCAATAGCGCCGTCGATAATTTGGTGATCGACGGTTAAACTTAAGGTGATCATTTCTCGGATGACGATCTGCCCGTCTTTTACAGCTGGTTTTTCGGCTGAGCGCCCCGCACCGAGGATGGCACTTTGGCCTGGATTGAGAATTGGAGTGAATCCGTCGACCGTACCCAAGACACTGATCGTAAAGGTACCACCTACTAGATCGTCAGAGGCGATTTCCCCCTTGCGGGCTTTGACTGCTAAATCATGGGTTGAGTTGGATATTTGGATGATATCCATTTTCCCAACATCTCGGAGAACAGGAACGACGAGACCCTCTTTGAGAGCAACTGCCACACCCATGTTTATTTGATTAAAATGGAGAAGGTTTCTTTCAGAGAGCAAGGTGTTGAGAGCAGGTTCCTTTTCTAAGGCGACGGCACAGGCTTTGATTAACACATGGGGAAGGGTGACAACCTTATCCTCCTTTTTGAGGACGTTGCGTATCTTTTGAGCCTCTGTGATATCGATTTCGAGGAAGAAGCTAAGTTGTGCTGTCGAAGCGAGACTACTGCGCATATTTTCGGCGATTGCCTTACGCATTCCAGTGAGTGGAACAACTTCGGATGGTTTGGGGACTCCTTTTGGAAAAGATGGTGTTGGATCCGAGCCTTTTTCCTGTTCAGAGTAGGCTTGGACATCCGTTTCAACCACTCTTCCACGGGGTCCGGAGGGAGTGACTTGAGAAATATCCACGCCGAGACGGGAAGCGAGTCTTCGGGCACCCGGAGTTGACGGGACTACCTCTCCTGTTGCCTGTTGGCGAGGTGCCTTGGTAGCCTGTTGTTTAGATACCTGCTCCTTCCCTTTCTCAGTGTCCTTATTATCGGCAGGCGGCGATTCCCCTTCTGCTAGTAGATAAGCGATCGGCTCGTCCACACCAGCAGTTCCACCTTCGTCCACGATAGGGTGAAAAGTCCCTTCTCCTACGGCTTCAAGAGAATAGGTCACCTTCTCTGACTCGATTTCGGCGATAATCTCGTCACGCTGAACCAACTCGCCTGGCTTTTTAGACCATCCAGCCACAACTCCTTCAGTCATGAAGTCGCCTAACCGGGGCATAACTATGGTGACCGCCATTAGAAATCTCCTTTATTCAAGGACTTCTCGTGCTGCAGCAATGACTCGATTTTTATCTGGGACATAGTGTTTTTCAAGTGATCGGCTATAGGGGACTAGAGTGTGTGGAGGGGTTACTCGGCGAGGGGGGGCGTCGAGATAGTCAAAAGCTTCCTCTGCCACCAAAGCGGAAATATCAGTAGCGATGCTGCATCTAGGATAGTCTTCGTCCACGATCACGACCTTACGGGTTTTCTGGACAGATTCCAAGATAGCTGAATTATCCATCGGAGAAAGGGAGAGAAGATCAATTACTTCGGTAGAAATCCCCTGGCTTTCGAGATCTTCAGCAGCCTCTAAGCAGACGCGGGTTGTATACCCAATCCCAATAAGGGTTATATCGGAACCTTCGCGTGAAACAATAGCTTCCCCAATGGGTAGGGTGTAGGGCTCTTCTGGGACATGGTTATCGAAACGCATACCCATCAACTGTCGGTTGTTGAATATAATTACAGGATCATCATCCCGAATTGCGGAAATGAAGAGGCCCTTAGCCGTGTAAGGGTTTGATGGAGCAACACACTTAAGTCCTGGGTAATGAGTGAAGATCGAGTAGAGGGTTTCCGAATGTTGCGCTGCTGAACCGGTCCCCGCCCCTGTCGCGGTCATGATTGTGATTGGCACTTTGACCTTTCCTCCAAACATATAATGAATTTTGGAAGCATTATTTGTGATCTGATCAGCACAAACCCCAAAAAAGCCAACATACATCAAATCTACAACCGGCCGCATTCCGGTTGCGGCTGCCCCAACCCCGGCCCCTACGAAGCCCGCTTCGGAGATAGGGGTGTCTCGTACCCGTTCTGGACCGAATTTATCGATTAGCCCCTTGGTTAATCTCATTGGCCCGCCCCATGCATCCTGTTTATCTGGGCGACCGGCGCCACCGGCAATGTCTTCACCCATGACGAAAACGCGGTCGTCACGTTCCATTTCCTGTTCGATTGCTTCGTTGACGGCCTGAATAAAAGAAATCTGGCGGCTGCTAGTTTGGGTTTCGGTCATGGTACGATGTTACGGATAGGAAACGTAGACTTCTGTAGTAAGTTCTTCTGGATCAGGTAAGGGACTGTCATCGGCGAACTTAGTTGCTTCGCCAACTGCGTTTGCAGCTTTATTAGCAATAGATTCAAGGTCTTCTTCAGTGGCGGTATCGTTATCTAAAATGTGAGTCTTAAGTCTTCCGATACAATCTCTTTTTTCGTAATAGTCTTCCTCTTCTTGAGTTCGGTATGCAAGTGGATCATCAGCTCCAAAGTGGCCCATGTAGCGATAGGTTTGGGCTTCGATAAGTGTCGGCCCTTTTCCGCTTCTAGCGCGATCGACTGCCTCTCGAGCGACTTCAAAAACCTCCAGGACCGACTGCCCGTCTACAATAACACCCGGCATATCGTAGCCGCCAGCCCGATTTGCCACGGAGGCGCCAGCCACGGAATATTCAAATGGTGTTGCTTCAGCGTAGCGGTTATTCTCACAAACAAAAAGGACCGGGAGTTTCCAGATGCTAGCGAGGTTCATCGATTCATGCAGGGTCCCCTGATTAGAGCCTCCATCTCCAAAAAATGCAGCGCTTACCTGATCACTACCTCGAATTCTAGCACTTAAGGCGACACCTGCGGCAACTGGTATACTTGAACCGACGATGCCATTTGCTCCCAGCATACCTTTATTGATGTCGGCAATATGCATTGTCCCACCCTTACCCTTATTGGTACCAGTGGCTTTCCCCAATAGCTCCGCCATCATTTCATTCAAATCAACTCCCTTGGCGATACAATGATGATGGCTCCGATGGGTTCCCAGGATGTAATCGTCGTCCCTGAAATGGGCACAGATTCCGGTTGGCACCGCTTCCTGGCCGATGGATGAATGCATACCACGTAACTTTCCTGCATCCGCCTCTCGTCTTGCCTGCTCCTCGAAAAGTCGAATCGTTACCATTGTCTCATACATCCACAGGAGGGTTTCCGTCGTTAGTTCTGTGTGCATTGTGATATAGGCTCGATTTTTAAATATCGGTCGGGGGATAATTAGACTCCCAAAGAGAGGCAGTTAGAATTTACTGAGTTTGTAAAGTTAAAACGGGATATGTGATAAAATCTCCGAGATCTTGGCCGGTAAATTTTGGCACTGGGGGAATAGGGATCAAGCAGATTTAGGGGAGCCTTAATGAATTTCATGTTGAATCATATGCATTCGTGGTGTCGTATCTTCCTTTCTTTACTTTCGATATTCCCTTAAAATGTCTTTTGTCACTCATTTAGAATGCGCTAACTGCGGTGAAGAATATTTGGCTGGAAAAGTGCATAATCTATGCACGGCTTGCCACCGACCGCTTTTGGTTAATTTCGACCTCCAGGCCATCCGGAGGACTGTTGAACGAGATAAACTAGCTGATCGAACGGCTACGATGTGGAGGTTTCTGGAATTGCTCCCGGTTGTCAATCCGGCTAATATTGTGAGTCTGACGGAAGGCACTACTCCGCTTCTTGAAGCAAGGAGACTTGGTGAGCAGTTCGGCCTCAGCAACCTTCTCATTAAAGATGAGAGTAGGCTTCCAACGGGAAGCTTCAAGGCTCGCGGGATGGCTATGGCTGTTACCATGGCTCGGGAATTGGGTCTTGAGAGGCTAGCTGCGCCCACTGCAGGGAATGCAGGTGGAGCCCTGGCCTCCTATGCTGCCCGGGCGGGCATGGAGGCGTGGGTTTTTATGCCTCAAGACACTCCGGTTATTAACAAAATGGAAATTGTCCTGGCAGGAGCAAGGGTCTATGAGGTCAATGGACTGATCGATGACTGCGGAAAGATTGTTGCACAAGGTGAAACGAACAAGGGCTGGTTCAATGTTTCGACTTTGAAAGAACCCTATCGGATTGAAGGTAAGAAGACAATGGGGCTCGAATTAGCGGAACAGCTAGAATGGAAACTGCCGGATGCCATTCTCTACCCAACCGGGGGCGGGACCGGATTGATTGGAATGTGGAAAGCCTTCATTGAGTTAGAGGCTCTTGGATGGCTTGATTCAGAGAAAAAACCGCGGATGATAGCATGTCAAAGCAGCGGCTGTTCCCCTATTGTTGAGGCCTTTAAGAAGGGCAAACGATTCGCGGAGAGGTTTGAAAATGCACAGACCATAGCCAGCGGACTCCGCGTACCTTCAGCCGTGGGTGACTTTATGGTCCTTGATGCGGTAAGGGAAAGCGGTGGAATGGCAATGGCGGCGCCCGAGACGGTTATCGGGAAATGGATGAGAAAAGCCGCATCTCTTGAAGGTATTTCCCTCTGTCCTGAAACAGCTATTTGCTTGGGCGTTCTCGAACAACTTGTCAAAGAAGGTGAATTAGGGTCGAGTGATCAGGTCGTAGTGTTCAATACCGGGGCGTCTCAAAAATACCCTGAGTCGCTGAAGATAAAGTTACCTAAAATCGATTTAAACAAGTCGATTGTTTGGGATAAAATATAGTCCTGGAGATCTTGTTTGAGGGCGCATCCCACCTATTATCTTTACACATTGTTGATTGATCTGCCGATTCCCAAAACAAACTATGCTGAGCTAATAGATAGTTGTAGCCCGATTGCTTTTAGGTCTTTTAAAGGTGGAGGCTAAATAAGTCCCAAGTTTCAAAATGGTCTGAACCGGATTCGATGCAAACTTTTACACAAAGTAGTGAAATGATTGCTCAGAATCGTCATTTCAACGTACTTCCGAGAATTTTTGCAGAGCGAAATCCAGATCCTCTCTCGTGTGTACAGAGGAGATCTGAACCCTGATACGGGCTTCACCTTGTGGCACAACGGGATAGAAGAATCCAATAACATAGACACCTTTTTGGATAAGGCGGGTTGCCGTATCCTGCGCCAATTGTGCGTCACCAAGCATAATCGGTACGATTGGATGTTCTCCCGGCTTAATCTTGAATCCCAGCGCCTCTATTTTCTCTCTAAAATAGGCTGTGTTTTTGTATAATTTATCACGCAGGTCGCTCGACGATTGAATAAGTTCCAGTGCTTTTAAGGAAGCGGTGACAATGCTTGGGGTCAACGTATTTGAGAAAAGATAGGGGCGAGATCGTTGTCGTAGGAGATCAATTATTTCCTTTCGGCCGGAGGTGTATCCTCCGCTAGCGCCGCCCAACGCTTTCCCGAGTGTACCGGTGATAATATCCACTTGACCCATGACGTTGCAGTGTTCGTGGGTTCCGCGCCCCTGTGCCCCGAGAAAACCCACTGAGTGTGAATCGTCAATCATCACCATGGCATCATACTTTTCGGCAAGGCGACAGATTTCGGATAGTCGCGCTATATAACCGTCCATCGAAAAGACTCCATCGGTGGCTATGAGCCGGTTTCGGCTGGAAGCCGATTCTTTAAGTCTTTCCTCTAGATGGCCCATATCCCGGTTGTTGAATCGTAGACATCTGGCTTTACAGAGACGAATCCCATCAATGATGCTGGCATGGTTGAGTTGATCGCTAATTACTACGTCTTCCTTAGTCAAAAGTGTTTCGAAAAAACCGGTATTGGCGTCGAAACATGAGGAATAGAGAATCGTATCTTCGGTTCCAAGGAATCTGGATAGAGCTTCTTCCAATTCTCGATGCACCATTTGGGTTCCGCAGATGAAACGCACCGAGGATAGACCAAATCCCCAGCGTTCCAGTCCCTCTCTAGCGGCTGCGACAATCTTCGGATGGTTAGCCAGGCCTAGGTAGTTGTTGGCGCACATATTGAGCACGGATTGACCATCTTTTAGATAAATCCGGGCCCCTTGTTGGCTGGAGAGAACACGTTCTTTCTTATAGAGACCACTTTTATCGATTTTTGAGAGCGACTCTGTTAAATGGCCTCTGATGCTTTCAATCATAGACTTTGCCAGTTAAGTATTACCTTCCCGGACTCTCCCGATCTCATCGCTTCGAAACCTTCCTCGAAGGAAAGGCAGTTTAATCGATGGGTGATAACGGGTGAAATATCGAGACCTGTTTGGAGCATACTCGTCATCTTGTACCAGGTCTCATACATTTCTCGCCCATAGATTCCTTTGATATGGAGGCCATTTAGGATAACTTCATTCCAGTCTACTGCCATTTCACGATTAGGGATCCCAAGCAAGGCGATCTTTCCACCGTGACACATGGTACGAAACATGTCTTGTAAGGCTGATCCATTTCCCGACATCTCCATACCAACATCAAACCCCTCTTGCATACCGAGTTCGGACAGAACTTCTTCGAGTGATTCTGTTCTCACATTGACAACCCGAGTAGCCCCCATCTTTGCTGCTAGTTTGAGACGATAAGAATTGGTGTCAGTAACGACCACAAAACGTGCTCCGGCATGTTTGGCGATAGCAGTAGCCATAATGCCAATCGGACCTGCTCCCGTGATTAGGACATCTTCTCCCAGAACATCAAAGGAAAGCGCCGTGTGTGTAGCGTTTCCTAAAGGATCAAAGCATGTTATTATGTCGGTGGAGATGTTTGCATCGCAGTACCAGACGTTAGTTACTGGAATGCTCAAATATTCGGCAAAGGCTCCAGTTCGATTGACTCCAACACCTTGCGTGTGGGCACAAAGATGTCGGCGGCCAGCGAGGCAGTTGCGACAGCTTCCGCAAACAATATGTCCCTCGCCGCTGACCAGGTCACCTTCTTTGAAATCGTGGACATTATTCCCAATTTCAGAGACCCTACCGACGAATTCATGTCCAATCACCATTGGAGTGGGAATAGTCTTTTGGGCCCACTGGTCCCAATCGTAGATATGGAGGTCTGTTCCGCAGATCGAAGTTTTTTCAATTTTGATCAGAACATCGTTGATTCCAATTTTCGGTTTGGGTACCTCCTCAAGCCAGAGACCAGGTCCAGCACGTTTTTTGATTAGTGCAAGCATCTTTATGTAAGACGATTCGATTGAAAGTAATTGGTTTCCTAAGAGATGTGTTTTAGATCGGGGCGAAGAGCAAGTTTTCGACGATTTATTTCCGCTGGATTATAAATCCTGTAATTACGTTGGGACCTAGTAAGAATTTCAGAGGTGAGAGTTGTGTTGGAAATGGTGTTAAATTCTGGTTTCAGATGGGTGTTTGATGGTAGATTTATGGTAATCTTTTGAGCTGATTTTTTCCAGAGGTTCCTTGATATTTACGCATTTGCTCGGTTCTAATGGTTGTGTATTTCCCTTTAAAGTGGCCCACTTTACGCTGTTTGTTAGAACTCTGAGTATCTCCTCGTTATAGTAGATGGGATAGGTTTCATGACCGGGACGGAAGTAGAAGATACGACCTTTCCCACGATGCCAGGTGCATCCGCTGCGAAAAATATCACCACCTTCGAACCAACTGATAAATATAAGCTCATCTGGATTTGGGATGTCGAAGTATTCTCCGTACATCTCAGCACAGGGAAGCTCTATGTAGGATCCGATTCCTTCGGTTATTGGATGGCTGGGATTGACAACCCAGAGGCGTTCCCGTTCTTCCGCCTCCCGCCAAAAGAGTCCGCAGCCGGTGCCCATGAGTTGCTTAAATACTTTAGAGAAGTGGCTGGAATGGAGGACTATCAATCCCATTCCCTCCAATACGCGTCTTTGGACGCGATCGACAACTGAATCATTCACCTGTCCGTGGGCAGCGTGTCCCCACCATATTAGAACATCTGTGCCAGTTAAAACATCCTCTGAAAGTCCGTGTTCTGGCATTTCAAGGGTGGCAATTTGGGTTATAATATCTGGGTCTCCATGGAGGTGGTTGGCGATAGCTCCATGAATCCCTTCAGGGTAGATCTTGGCGACTGATTCGCTGGTTTTCTCGTGAACGAATTCGTTATATATGGTGACTCTTATTTGTGACATACGATTTTTTGTTGTGAATTTTTTATTGCTGATAGATCCTGGTATTTGGGTGATTAATGATTTTATCAATTTAGGTGGCAGATTGGAGATCAGGACCCAGGCCGCAATTGAATTCACTAAACCGGATTGAGTTTTGATTTATCTAAGCCTGCTAGCGAATATTTTCTCCAATCTAATGAAGAACGGTTGTGAACCCGGGACTCGTCACGTCCTGGGCTACTGCAATAGCTGCTCTTTAAACCCTTACTGAATGATGTTGAATTTCCCTATCGACCTTCGCAGTGATACTGTGACTGAGCCAACTCCGGCGATGCGTAAGGCCATAGCGGATGCGGAAGTAGGTGATGATGTTTTTAGTGACGATCCAACAGTTCTCCGACTCCAGGAGAAGACGGCTGAGATTCTTGGTAAAGAGGCAGCGATATACGTTCCTTCGGGGACCATGTCGAATCAGATCGGGGTTCGGTTGCACTGCCGACCAGGCGACGAGCTGATTTGCGAAAAGGACAGTCATCTCTACAATTATGAACAAGGAGGCTACACGCAACTGAGTGGTGTTTCCGCTCGGCCAATCGAAGGTAAGGAAGGTGTTCTTAAGGTTGAGCAACTAAGGGGTGCGATTCGGCCCGATGATGAACACCAGACAAGGACTCGTCTTGTTTGCTTGGAGAATACGCACAATCGTGCGGCAGGGCGGATTCTACCCTACGATGAGACCAAGGAGATTTGTGACTGGGGCCACGAAAACAACCTCCGAATGCATCTCGATGGAGCTCGGCTTTTCAATGCAGTGGTTGGGTCTAATATTTCTGCTGATCGATGGGCTTGCCATTTTGATACTGTAAGCGTCTGCTTTAGCAAGGGACTAGGTGCGCCGGTTGGGTCGGCACTTGCTGGATCAGAGGAGCTGATTAGAGAGGCGCGGCGACACCGAAAGCTCTTCGGTGGAGGGATGAGACAAGTTGGGATCATTGCAGTTGCTGCGCTTTACGCACTGGATAACAATATTGACCGTCTCGCAGAAGATCACACCAACGCTCAGATCATAGCTGATGCAGTGAGTTCGAACGAGTTCCTAAAGTTGGATTCTGAGCGGATAGACACCAACATTATTTTTATTAAGGTTGACCCCCGTCTCGGGACGGCTGCTCAGTTTACGGGTGCCTTGGAAAATGAGGGTGTTAGGGCCCTTGTTCTTGCTGCTGATCTAGTCCGAATGGTGACAAATCTTCAAGTGTCTCAAGAAGCAGCTCGAAGGGTTGCCGATGTCATCCGAAGGGTTGGAGAGGATGGCCTCAGATAGCTTTGCCCATGTAAGTCTGAGTAGAAAAAGTATTTCTATACCGAGTGCCAAGTCCCATCAATTGTTTTCCTCAAGCTTCGTCAACGTTGATATATAGTATAGCTTGCTGTGCTAATGGGTTCGCCGTCTCCCGTGTCAGTAACAGATTTTGTATCGAAATAAGATTTAGTTCGTAATGGAACAGATATGCCCATTGAAATCCCAGTAGCAGCTATGGAAGAACGTGATTTGAGTTTCGAACTGGTTAACAATCTCTCCCCTCGAAATCTGACGAGCGAGCAGATTTCACATTATAATGAGGAGGGTTATATTCAACCGATTGACGTCTTCACTGAGTCTGAGATCACTGCTCATCGAGACTACTTCAATCGGCTATTGCAGAAGTTAAATAATCTCAACGATGGACGGGATTCCTATGCTCTTAATTGCTACCAAGCTCTTTGCGAAGGAATCTGGGATCTTTGCACTGAATCGCGAATACTTGATTATGTTGAAGACATAGTTGGCCCCAATATTATCGCATGGGCATCTCATTACTTTTGCAAACTGCCTAGGGACAGGAAGAGAGTTCCTTGGCATCAAGATGCTTCCTATTGGCATCTGACTCCAGCGCGTACGGTCACAGCTTGGGTAGCAATCGATGATGCTGACAAGGATAATGCTGCGATGAAATTCATTCCTGGAACCCATAAAGCTGGTCATCTTGAGTGGCGCAAAGCTGAAGGTGAGGTGGTGCTCGGTCAGGAAATAATCGATATTGGTAAATTCAAAAAACCGATCTATAATTGCCTGAAGGCGGGTCAAATGTCACTTCATGCCGACATGTTGGTACACGGCTCCGACTTGAATGAATCATCACGCCGGCGCTGTGGTTTCACTATACGTTTTTGTCCACCGTTGGTGCGGACGACATCTGGCTGGAATGTTGACTCAATAATTGCGAGAGGAAGCGATCCTACGGGACATTGGGCGGACAAACCGCGACCCTTAGGGGATACGGTATATCCGAGAGATGAACGCAAAAAGCGGCCAAAATCAATCGGCGGGAATTAGTCTGATAGATTCTTTTCTATTCTCCTTCAAACTCGACTAGAGTACGTACGGGTACGCCCAGTTCCTCGAGTTTAATGCGGCCCCCGAGCTCAGGTAAATCGATGGCGAAGCTTGCGCCAAGAACTTCTGCCCCGGCTTTTCTTATGAGATTCACAGCGGCGCAAGCAGTGCCGCCAGTAGCTATTAGGTCGTCAATGAGGATAACCCGATCACTTTTTTCCAAACTGTCTATATGAATCTCCATTTCATCAATGCCATATTCTAGCTCGTATTCCACGGCAATCGTTTGCCAGGGTAATTTGCCTTTTTTCCGGATGGCTACAAATCCCGCGGAGAGCTGATGAGCGACGGAGCCTCCAAGAATAAATCCTCGAGCTTCGATCCCTGCTACTCGATTGATATCAGTTCCGGAAAATGGTTGCACCATCTGGTCGATAGTGTAGCGGAATCCCACCGGGTTTTCGAGGAGAGTGGTAATGTCTCGAAAGATGATGCCTGGCTTTGGGTATTCAGGAATCGATCGTATCAAACCTTTAATGTCCATTATACTAAGGGGCTCAATGTTGATAAATCCCTATTTGTCGAGAATCCTATTCGCGATAGAACCAAGTTTTTTAAATGCAGTCGGGTTACGAGCTGCTGGTGCTGTGATCAGAGCCTGATCCAAAACCCTGTCGTCTCCCGATGGGCAAATAGATGGACGGTTCTTCATCTTCGGCGTTACACCCTTTACAAGCTTACGAGCGTTTTCAGCATTCTCCGAAAGTACTCTAACAACTGTTTCAACCTGAACGTTGTCGTGATCCGGATGCCAGCAGTCAAAGTCAGTGACCATGGCCACCGTGCAGTACGGGATCTCTGCTTCTCGTGCCAGCTTAGCTTCCGGCATATTAGTCATGCCGATCACTGCACAACCCCACTGGCGATAGATGTTGGATTCGGCCAGAGTGGAAAATTGAGGACCTTCCATGACTAGATAGGTCCCTCCTCGCTGGTAGGCGATGTTTTCACTTATGCATACCTCTTCACACCAACCACCCAAGCGAGCATTCGTAGGGTGTGCCATAGATACATGGGATACCAGGCCATTGTCGAAAAAACTCTTTTCTCGTGCAAAGGTTCGATCGATAAACTGATCTACTATAACAAATGTTCCTGGTTCCAGATCCTCGCGTAGAGAACCGACTGCAGAAAGCGAGATGATGTCGGTTACGCCGGCACGCTTCATTACGTCGATATTGGCGCGATAGTTGATCTTTGTTGGGCTCAATCGGTGGCCACGGCCATGTCTCGGCAGGAAGGCCATCGGGATCCCATCTAGGCTGCCTAGCAATAATTTGTCAGAAGCTTCTCCCCAGGGAGTTTCAAGCCGCTGCCACCCGACATTTTCCAGTCCATCGATTTCGTAAAGGCCGCTACCGCCAATAATACCAAGCATGGGTGAGGAGTGGAAATCGGTCATATTTAATCGTAATGGGAAAGGGTTCTGTTTACATTTGTCCGGAGCACTGATGGACGAGAGAGGTGCCTACTCTCCTTGCCTCTATCCCCATGGTCAACTTATATATACTGGATAGATATTGTGTTGCGTGCCCCATAAGGAGGGTTCTAAATTCATCATGATCGTCTTGGATTTAGGTCTTGCGAGTCTATTAGCAGATCATGCCTATTTTTCCCCTGATTCCGTGGCCGGCAGGATCAGAGCCGATCCACCTTTGATCAGCGGGTTCAGACGCTAGTTGGTAGCGTGTGTCGGAAGAGATTCTCACTCTATTGCTTCGATTGTCGGAACTGGCGTGTAGGATGTGCATGCTGAAGATAAGAAGGTCACCTAATTTATAATCGGTGGTTAACCAGCGACCGCCTAATTTACGCCTTACTTCCAACGCGTTCCGCGAATAGTAACCAGTCGAATTCCATTGAATAGTGGACTTCTCTTCTGATGTAAGATTTCTTTCCTCTGACTGGGCATTTTGAACGATAGTTTTCGCATTCCCTAAGTTTTCGCAATAGAGGTCGACATCGCTCGAACCGTAGCCTGATCTTAGCTCCTCGAGCTGATGCGATCCCTCTAGCAGCATAAGGCCACCCATTTCATAAGGAACATCGCCATAAGGGACCCAAGAGGTGAATAATTTGTGGGTCCCTCTCCCCATGAAGACGATATCGCAATGGGGTGAGGTTGGTTCCGTTTTGCCCGGAAATTTGGTTCGAAACCAGGTATAATCAAAATAGCGTATCGGTCCGTCCAGGAAGAATTGGTAAAAATCAATTATTGGTCCTCGATGTATGACTTGGTCAAGAGGCGGATTATTTAGGGCCAGATGAGGCATGAACGAATCTATCGTCTTTGTTTCTGTTTTAGGATGGGCGACTCCTTCAATTACGGGGTAGGTCGGATCCAGTTTCCCATATTCCATAAGCCGTTTCATTATCTCTTCTCGGGCTGCCAGTACTTCATCTTTGTGCAATAACCCTGGCAGATAAAGATATCCATTTTCCGCCATCCGGCGGTGCAACTCGTCACGGTCTTCCAATGCGTCGATTGAAGATTTCAGTTCTCCAATATCAACCGATGAATACCCTAGTCGATTTCCATTGTAAGTAAGTTCTAGACCTTTCTGGTTCATAATTCCCACAATTTTATTCGTATTGGATATATTAGACCAAGAAACTTAGACAATAAAAATATAGTTCGGGATCTCCCATTCTCCCAAGGTCGGTCCATCAGCATCCATGATATGGTGGATAATGTTTATCAAGATCCAGTTTGACTTAACTTTTTGTTTCAGATGTGAATCCATCAAATAAATTTTATATGGGAGGGTGTGCGAATGACATTTGGATCGGGAGAGTATAGGTACGAATTGGTGGAAGGATGGGACAAATTGCCGAAGGGGTGGGAATGGGGATGGATACCCGCAGTCGCATGTGATTCTCAAGATCGAGTATTCGTTAATTCGCGGAGTGAACATCCATTGGTAATATTTGATCGAGAGGGGAACTTTCTAGAATCATGGGGTGAGGATATTCTAAAGGATGCCCACGGGATTTTTATTGATAAAGAAGACAACGTTTATTGTACCGAGTGGGAAACTCACTGTGTCTATAAGTTTAGTTCCTCAGGGGAATTGCTGATGACCCTGGGTACTCCGGGGCAACCGGGTTTAGAAGACGGGAAGGTTTTCAGAAAACCGACCGACCTCGCGGTAGCCTCAACCGGTGATATTTTCGTTTCGGATGGATACGAAAATGCCCGTGTTCACAAGTATTCTCCGAATGGCACCCTGCTGAAATCATGGGGAGAGTGGGGAGCAGGGCCCGGGCAATTCGAACTCTCACATTGCGTACGTATTGACAAAGACGATCGGGTATGGGTCTGCGATCGGACTAACAATCGGATTCAGATTTTTAATCTGGAAGGTGAATTCATGACGCAGTGGAGAAATCTTCTGCATCCAGATACTATCTACTTCGATCCCACTGAAGACGTCGTCTATATTGCAGAGATGGATCATCAGGTCAGCATTTATACCATGGAGGGGGAGTTGATTACGAAATGGGGCGGGGCTCAGAAAAGTAAAAACCCAGGGGAGTTTTCCGGCTTCCCTCACGGTATCTGGGCTGACTCACTGGGTGATCTCTATGTTGGGCAGGTCCAAGTCGATGCGGGCTTACAAAAGTTCGCTCGAGTTCGGTGATCCCAGGGATGCATATAGATCCTCTAAGCGATCTCGCTCGATGCGCTGTCCATACTATTACTACTAAGCCCTGGAGTTTACGCGAGGCTGCAGAGAGTTATTTCCGTGAGGGTATAAGGGGAATCACGGTATGGCTCGATGCTCTGAAGGGTACTACATCAGGTGCGGCGCGGAGAATTTTGGATGATAATGGATTGACGATTGCGGCCCTGTGTCGAGGAGGGTTTTTCCCAAACAAAGAGGCTTCCTTACGACAGAACTCGTTTGATGAAAACCGGGATACGATTGATATCGCTGCCGAGATCGGAGCGCCACTTGTTGTTCTTGTCTGCGGAGCGGATAATAGCCAATCTCTGGAGGAGTCGCGGAAGCAAATCCGGGAGGGGATAGAAGCGATTTTACCCCATGCTGAAGCTAATCGAGTTCAGTTGGGAATTGAGCCGTTGCATCCGATGTACGCCGACGATCGGTCTGCCATAAACACCCTTCGAGAAGCGAACGAGATGGCCGAGTATTTCGACTCAGAATGGGTTGGGGTCACGGTTGACGTCTATCATCTTTGGTGGGATCCAGATCTTCGGTCCGAGATTCGACGATGTGGTGAAAACGGGAACCTTTTTTCATTTCACGTTTGCGACTGGCGGACTCCCACAGAAGATCTACTTTTGGACCGTGGAGTCATGGGAGAAGGGTGCATCAATATACCCGAGATCAGGAGTTGGGTAGAAGAAGCGGGATTTACAGGCTTTATCGAGGTAGAGATTTTCTCCACGCGCTATTGGGCAATGGATCAGAGAAATTACTTAAAGAGGATAGTAGCGGCATATAAGAATTATGTGTAAGGCCTCTTTTCAGATTACGAGTACAAGGACGGAATAGGGGCATCTGCCCAACGTTTTCTGGTCAGTAGGAGAACAGGCTAGTGAAATGTCCGGCCCGAATCGATTGCTAGAGTCTGTCCGGTGATGCTATCAGTCCTACAAAACTCGACGACCTGAGAGGCGACATCGTCCTTATTCGCCGCACGACCGAGAAGGGATGAATGGACAGATTGATGTATTTGCTCGGGAGCAAGGTTTGAAGACATTAGCGTCCCCTCAAGATAACCGGGAGCGACACAATTAACCAAGATTTCCGGTGCTAAAGCGACGGCCAGACACCGAGTGAGATGGTTGAGTCCGGCTTTCGATACGGCGTATGCTATAGAAGAGCCATGAGGCGCAATACCTGCCACTGACGAGATGTTAATAATACGGCCGTTTCCTTGGGATTTCATTATCGGGGCGACGGCTTTTGACATGAGTAAAGGTCCAGTCAGATTGATGCTTAGTATTTTAGACCACTCTTCAAAAGTAAGAGCATCGAGGTCATCGAAGGGAATGCTTATATTGTAAGCGCCGTCATTGACCAGAATGTCGATTTTCCCGAATCTGTCAATCGCTGCAGAAACAGCTTCTGTTACTTGCTCTGGTTTGGTAACGTCACAGGCAATTGCTTGCGTCTCGACTCCGGATCCTTTCAACTCTTCCGAAATTTTTCTGGCACGTGTTTCATTTCCACAGTACCCGACTGCCAGATTGACACCCTCTCTAGCGAGCGTCCGACAGATTCGTCCACCGAGAACTCCACTTCCTCCAGTAATAATGGCAGTTGTTCCCTTAAGGTTCATGTTCCGGATGGTTAAATTACTGACACGGATTTAGTCGAGAAAATCCCTATGTTACCCAGGTCGGGGTAGCCTAACCAAGAATTTTTCTGTTCCTCAGATAATTAGAACTCAAAAATGATCAACGTAGCGATAGTAGGATATGGGTATTCTTGTCGTACCATTCAGAGCTATCTTATTAGTCTGACGCAAGGATTGAATCTGTATGGTGTTTACACCCGCGACCCAGGACGCCAGAAAGATGCGAGAGAAAGCTATCCGAAGGCAAAGATCTACTCGGATTATAGTGATCTTCTCGATGATGGGAATGTACAATTGATTGTAATTGGAACTCCCCATGACACTCATCACGACTTAGCTGTGAAGGCGATGGATGCTGGGAAGCATGTAGTCACCGACAAGGTGATGTGTCTAACAGCAAGAGAAGCCCAATCGATGATAGAGGCACGCGATCGAAACCAAGTGGTCCTCTCAGTTTTTCATAACAGACGTTGGGATTGGGATTACCTAACCGTAAAAAAGGCAATACAAGATGGCCTGATTGGTGATCCATATCTCTATCAGGTTGCTGTGATGCGCTATAAAAAACCAGTTTCTTGGCGGGCGGATAGGGAAGCAAGTGGGGGAATCCTTTATGACTGGCCGGCACACCTTATTGATCAAGCGCTCCAATTGGTACCGGCCTCTCCCAGGGATGTGTTCTGTCAGGTTGTCTATGGAGAAGGTTGGGAAACTGATATCGGTAATTACGGGAATCTTTTAATTCGATTCGATAACGGTACGCTATACCAGATTGAAATAGGCAATTTGGCCGCGATTGAAAAACCACGTTGGTACGTGTGTGGCAAAGACGGATCTCTAATCAAATATGGCATGGATCCTCAGGAAGAATTCGTGAAGAAGGGAAGAATTCTGGAGGCCAAAGAGGACCCTGAGGGGTGTGTTAGAGCCGTACGCTTAAAAGATGAGATTTTACAAGAGGTCTCTCTGGAAAGCATTCGCGGAACTTGGACTTCCTACTACCAGAATATCTCAAACGTGTTGAACAGAGGATTTGAACTCGAGGTCAAACCTGAACAGACCCTGCTTCAAATGAAGGTTTTTGACGCAGCTATTATTTCTATTGAATTGGGCAAGTTCGTTCCGGTTGGAAGATGACTCCTCGAAGATCTTCTTGAGGCCGTTATCTAATACGGTCCGAATTGACATCCTGAATGCATTTTAGAAAGTCAGAAACGATGACGATCAAGGAGGAGAAAAAAAGCGGATACATGGAGCTGCGGGCTGAGTTAGTCATGATTGGTACGGAGCTTTTATTGGGTGAGATTGTCGATACGAATGCGAATAAGCTATCTTTAGCTCTTCGTGATATTGGGATGGATCTTTACTATAAGACGACGGTTGGAGATAATGAGCAACGGATCATCGAAGTACTCAATCAGGCTTTGGATCGATCTGATGTAGTGATAACCTCGGGAGGGATTGGTCCGACGGTTGACGACATTACTCGTCAGGCAGTGGCGGTGGCGACTGGGCGGCGACTTGTATACAGCGAAGAGCTAGAGCGACAAATAGCGGAGCGATTTGGGAGAATTGGTCGAGAAATGGCGGAGAACAACAAACGGCAAGCCTACCTCCCGGAGGGAGCGCTTGCGCTGGAGAATCCGGTGGGGACGGCTCCCTGTTTTCTGAGCGAAGATATCCGAGATCGCGGATTTATCATCGTCTTACCAGGAGTTCCCCGCGAATTGGACCACATGATGCAGAACGTGGTGAAGCCTATTTTGATTGAACATATGGGGGGAATTAAGTCGACTCGCGTTCGGGTTCTGCGGACCTGTGCAGTTGGTGAAAGCAATATTGATCGGGTTATTGGTAGCCTGATGACAAGTTCTAATCCAACGGTTGGGTTGGCAGCTCATGCCGGGCAGACTGATGTGAGGATTACGGCGAAAGCAGACGAAGAGCGTGAGGCCGACCTCCGTGTCTCCGAGATGGAGAGAGCAGTCCGGGAAAAGTTAGGGGTTGCAATATACGGTGTAGGAAAGGAGACGGTAGCTGGAGTGGTGGGAGAACTCTTGCAGACGCGGGGACTCAAACTTAACATAGCAGATGCATTGACCGGAGGGCAGCTGGGCCGCGAATTGATGGAATCTGGTATGAGCGAGGTGATTGGGCAGGTGATAGAGCTAAGTGTGGAGGAAGTTTGTGGCCTATTGTCTATACAGGGAATATCAACAGGGGAGGTGATGGCCTCAGGGTTGGCATTGCATGTTGCGTCAGAAGGCTCCATGAGCCTGGCAGTTGTGGGCCCTCTGTCCGAGCGATTAACATATGTTGCAGTACAGGGGCCAGATGGCCTCGCTTTCTGTCGACAAGGGCGTAATTTTCAAGATTCTGATCACATAAGGCGGTGGCTTGTGATCCAAGCCCTGGATTGGGTTCGCCGGAGTCTTCTCGGAGAGATGGTGTCACCGGCTGATTGAATTGGCTATATTTGGTTCACATGATTTGAAGAAATGAGAACTAGAATTAATTGTACCCCTAAGGTTTGAGCGAAGTGAAATTGGATCTGACCAAGGAGAAACGTATTGTTATTTTGGCGGAGGGTGAGCTAGATCCCTTTACGGCCAAGACGGCGGCGGGGATAATTCGCTACCGGCGGGGCGAGGTGGTGGGAATACTAGATTCCAACCACCTCGGAGAGCGGTTGGAGGATCTGCTTGGGGTGGGAGAAGGAATTCCAATTGTAGCTAATCTCTCTGATCTTGAGAAGTACGAACCCGATACTTTGATCATTGGTGTCGCAACGCCAGGAGGGCAATTCCCGGATAGCTGGATGAGGCATTTGAAAGAAGCAATTGAGAAGGGTATGGCAATTGTTAGTGGTTTACATACGATGCTGGGAGATGATCCCCTTCTCTCGGAACTAGCTCGTCGGAAAGGTGTTCCAATTTGGGATGTTCGACGACCTCCGGAACAGACCGAAGTAGGAATGGCCCAGGCGCGAGATTTGAGTGGCAATACAGTCCTAACAGTGGGGACCGATTGTAACATCGGTAAGAAAGTATGCACTATTGAATTAAACAATGAGTGTAGTCGAAGGGGGAAAAACACAGTCTTTCTTCCTACTGGGCAGACTGGAGTTATGATTAGCGGCCGAGGAGTTGCAATCGACCGAGTCATCTCAGATTTTGTTTCAGGAGTTGTGGAGAAAATGGTTTTAGAATATGGAGATCGTGAGTGGATTTTCATAGAAGGACAAGGTGCCATTTTCCATCCCTCGTACTCCGGAGTCACACTGGGGCTGATGCACGGGGCTTGTCCCAAGGCAATGATACTCTGTCATCAACCGAGTAGGTCTAATCTACGTCACACGAATATTCCGCTGTCCTCGCTCGAGGAAACGATCATAATACATGAAGCGCTTTTGAGGCCGATCGCGCCTTCTAAAATAGTAGGGATTAGCCTTAACTGCTCTGACCTCTCGGATGAGGGAGCTAGAAGCGAAATTAAGAGGGTCGAGGAAGAAACTGGAATTCCGACGACCGACTGTATTCGTTTTAGCGCTGGTCGACTAGTGGATGCTCTAGAGGAGTATTTCGGTCCATGAAGCTGAGAGTTTCTCTCCTTAAGTTGAGACTGAGACATCCTTTTCGTATTTCAAGGGAGGTTAGCGAACAGAAATACAATGTCATTCTGAGATTAACCGATGAGGATGGCGTCTATGGGTTGGGGGAGGCTGCTCCCAGTGTCTATTACAACCAGTCGGCGGAATCTGTTCGGGAGCACTTGAGTGGTCTTGATGAAACTGATTTCAGCGATCCCTATTTACGATCTCGGATTATCGAGCGGGTTGGAGTGAAACTAGGTGGTCAACGGTCAGCCCTAGCGGCGGTGGATATGGCGCTACATGATTGGATTGGAAAACGCCTACGTGTACCTCTATATCGACTATTCGGTTTGGATCCTTCACAGACGCCTTTAAGTTCATTCACGATAGGATTAGCTAAAGGTGACGAATTGGAAAGGAAGTTGATTGAGGCTAAGAATTTCCCGATCTTGAAGCTCAAACTGGGAACAGAAATGGATCAGGAGATTGTCACATCTGTACGTGCTGTAACATCGGTTCCATTATGGGTCGATGCGAATGCGGCATGGGAATTTGAGGAGGCCCAGCAGAAAATTTTCTGGCTTGCGGATAGGGGAGTCGCGTTAGTCGAACAACCCTTGTCAGCAGGTAATTTAGAGGGTCTGAAGCGGCTTACTAAATTGAGTCCTATTCCGATTATTGCTGATGAAAGTGTTTGTAATTCGAAGGATGTTCTTCGTCTTAACGGATGTGTCCATGGGATTAACATCAAGCTGTCTAAGTGTGGAGGTTTGAGCGAGGCGTTGAGGATGATTCACATAGCCCAATGTCAGGATATGAAGATTATGTTGGGTTGTTTTATCGAAAGCAGCCTTAGCATTACAGCCGCAGCTCATCTATGTTCCCTAGTTGATTTTCCTGATCTCGACGGCAATCTTCTGATCAAAAATGATCCGTATGTTGGTGTGGAAGCCGAGGGTGGTAGACTTGTTTTGCCAGATCGCCCTGGGGTGGGTGTGGAAGATCGACGTTGCTAATATTGGGATACGAAGGTTTTAGAGTGATTGATAAGTTGGTTCCGGACTTGCCAGCTGAATTACTTTTTGGGAGACTCATAGAATGTCAGATAGGGTAGTTTATTTTAACGGAGATTTTATTTCCGAGAAGGAGGCTCGGATCTCTATATTTGATTGTTCCCTCTTGTATGGAGATATGGTGTTCGAAATGACGCGCACTTTTAATCAAAAACCCTTTCGGCTGCGCGAACACCTTGAGCGACTCTACGCTTCGATGCTTTATGCCGAGATTGATTGCGGCCTAACGATCGATGAAATGGAGAGGGTAACTTACGAGACGATTGATCGGAATCGCCCCACATTGAATGGATGTGACATTCAGATTATGCACGATGTGACTCGCGGTGGAATGCCTCTTTACGAAAGTATCGTCAAAGAGGGTACCCGGCCAATTATCTCAATAAACGTCTTTCCGTTGATTCGGCACACGGGAGGGCAGGCAGAGGCATACGAAAGAGGATCCCATTTTGTGGTAACGCCACAGCAGTCGGTTCCCGCACGTTATATAGATCCAAAAGCGAAGAATCGAAGCCGCATATTCTACAAGATCGCTGAGCTCCAAGCAAACCATATGGAAAACGGTGCTCAAGCTCTACTTACCGATGAACGGGGATATATTACCGAAGGAACAGGAAACAATTTCTTTATGGCACGTAATGGGATTATTTATACTCCCAAACCTCATGATATTCTTCGGGGAGTTTCCAGAGGCGCTTGTATGGATCTGGCTAAATCCCTTGATATCGAAGTTCAGGAAACTGATATTGAACCTTACGATGTCCGGATAGCTGATGAAGCTTGGTGGACCAGCACTACGGTTTGTATGGTACCCATTACCCGGTTTAATTTTTATCCGGTTGGGGATGGAAAGCCAGGGCCGATTTACCGGAGATTATTGGCCGCTTGGTCCGAGGAAGTGGGTGTCGATATCGTTGCCCAGGCCAGGGAATATGCGGAGATTGGGAAAAATTGGAAACCGTAGCTACTTCCTCTTTATTATCCGGCTGATGAAACAGAGGTATTTATGGTCGGCTTCTTCAGCTTCAAATATAAAATCAGCGCTACTGTGAGGCGTCTTCGGCCGTAAGATTCAGATGGATGTCGAGTGGCGTTGAAACCGGAGCTTCGTCGCCGTTGGGCCGCCCATCCGAATTAGTTGTCCATGTCCATATACGCCATAGCCGCCGCTCACCAGTGTTAAACGCCTCGCGGGAGTGCAGAACACGGTAGTTATCGACACAGACGGCCTCACCCTTTTCTAGCCGGACCCGACCAGCAATCTCTGACTCTGCGTGGATGGCAATGTCAACTCGTCGTAGCATTTCCTCGGGTGTGATTTTGGCGCCGAGCTCGGCCGCCATGGTACGGGTCTCAGGCATGACGGCCCAGCAACTGCGTGGGATGGGAACGGCTTGCATGTCCTCCCTTGTCTGCATCTGGTCCTTCCCAAGCATACGCTTCCACTGCAGCCGGCCATCTGGTCGGCGCACGAAAAGCGGTCCCTTTGAGCTTCGCCCTTGGAATATTCCTCCGTTCGCGGCACTCTCAGTCTGATCATACACTAGGGTATTAAGCAGCGGCAGTAGGTTGGCAGCATCGGGGTCGGCAGACAGCCGCTCGAGTACCGCCTCTCCGTCCACGAAGAACGACTCGCCACCGGTGTTTGCCTGCTGCTCAACAAGCAGGAAGAGGTAGTCAGGTACATGGTCGCCGTACACATAACCATCCGTGTGCGGGTTCTGCCGTAAGCCCCGTATCCAAGGAATCTTGGTGAAGTGTGGCAGCCCCTCTTGCTCCGCTTTCGCGAGCAGTTCATCCTCCGCTGCCTTGCTGAGCACGGCGCCTTCCTTTCCGTACGCGGCTTGCAGGGTCTGCAGCTGTTCCAAATGGGCGGACTCATGGTGAAGACAAGCCACTGGCGGCTCGCCTGGTATCAAATTAGTGTCGCCGAGGCAAAGCGCTGGTAGGTCTCCTGCGATGTTCTCCCAGTAGCCCGGCGAGTGCTCGTCGCCTGGTAAGTTGGTGAGGATAACTACACCGTCGCGCTTCAGAGCATCCTTGATAGAGCCCCGGTCGGATATCGACACGCGCGCCGTATTGGGGAGAATACGGTTGCTCATCGGACTAGATTTCGACGGAACGAAAGGCATTTCTTTAACGCTGATTTTCTCACACTGATTTTCACACTAGACAATACTAAATATAGGGAACCCTATGCCGAGGGCTACTTTATCGCATAATAGGAAAATGAAGGAGAGACAGGGAGATTCGAAACTCGGATGAAATGCAGGAGCGAATTCATGTGCCTATATTATTATAATCCAAATAATTATAATTCATAGCCAAGCTTGAAAGACTACGTAATTCTTGACCGTATATCTTTACCGAAATCTCGATTTGGAAACATCCGAAGATCATATTAGATGGTGTCCTTCAAAGATCATACGGGAAGATAGAGCAAGAAGACTGATCTCTTCTAAAATAAACTAAGATCGCGCAGCGCTTTTTGCATGAGCTTCTCGAGTTTGATAAGGATCTTTAAACCTGACTCACCCGGAGTCATACGTAACGAACAGCCTCTTTCTGCACGCGACACTTATCGAACCAGTCCGTCCAAAGCCGATCGAGCTCCGCAACCAAATCCGGGTGTTTTGTTGACACATCGTTGGTCTCGCAGCGGTCGGCTTCTGTGTCGTAGAGTTCCCATCCATCGTGGCCCGCGGAAATGTAGTGGCCGGTATGCGCTCTCTCTGATCCCAGACTGACAGCCTTCCAACGCCCTTTTCGGACAGCGCGACATCCTCGTATCTCCCAGAAAAGTGCTTCATGGCCCTGCCGTTCCTCCCCGCAAAAAATCGGTACCAGACTCGCCCCATCGTGGGGATGTATATCGTTCCCATTGTAGCGTTCCGGATAGACAGTACCCGCCACTTCCACAAACGTGGGAAGGAAATCGATAACATGGCCGACTTGGTCTGTAATGGTGTCTGCAGCGATTATCCTCGGCCAGTATGCGATCAACGGAGTAGCGATGCCGCCCTCATGGTCAAAAACTTTGTATTTGCGGAATGGGGTATTGCTGGCGTTGGCCCATGGCGCATCGACGGTAGTATAGGTGTCAACGCTTCCGGGCGCCTTGCCCGGCGAGTGATCGATATGCTCTCCGCAGGCACCGTTGTCGGAGAGAAATAGTACGAGTGTATTCTCTTCTTTCCCAAGCGCTCTGATCTTTTTGAGTACCCTCCCGATTCCCGCATCCATTCGGTCGATCATTGCCGCATACACAGCCATCTTCCTGTCCCATCGCTTCTTATCTTGTGTTTCGTCCCAGGACGGATTGATGGCATCGCGATCAGAGAGACCCCAGTGCTCTTTAGCAAGGCCCAGCTCAACCAGCTGCTTGCTTCGCCTACGTCTGATCTCATCCCAGCCAATCATATAGCGCCCTTCGTATCGTGCGATGTCCTTAGACCTGGCATGCAGTGGGAAATGGGGGGCGGTATAGGGGAGGTAGAGGAGAAAAGGTCGTTTCTCCTCACCATATTGATCAAGAAACGATAACGCCTTGTCTGTAAATGCATCAGTCGCATAAAAGTCAGGATCGCTAGGCGTAAATTGTTTCAGCACCGTTTCCTCATCACACCAATCCCTGTAATCATGCAGTGCCTTGTGCACCGGCTCAGATTCGCCCGCCCTCTGAGTGCCTGGATTGAAATAGTTGCTGCATCCGGATAGCAGTCCCCAATAACGGTCAAATCCTCTATCGACTGGAATCTCTCCTCGTACCGGTCGGTTGTGCCATTTCCCTGATATGAGTGTGCGATATCCTGATTCTCTTAGAATCTCAGCAAATGTTACATTGTTTCCGCCTGCGCGCAACCCGCCGCCCAGAGGGGATAGTCCGACTCTGTGGCAGTATTGGCCGGTCAAGAGTGAAGCTCGTGTGGCGACACACACCGCATTATTGTAGAAATGAGTGAATCGTAATCCACCCGAGGCAAGACGGTCGAGGTTCGGGGTTGATATCTCGCCACCGTAGCAGCCCAAATCGCTAAAGCCCATGTCGTCCGCCATGATTAGTACGATATTTGGCCTTTCGGCCGATGGGAATGCAGCTCTTTTCGTCATCATCTATTCTATCAGCTAATCCGGTTTAAGACACAACCCACAAGACCAATTGTTGTGTTTTCGCATGAAAAAACAATCCGAGATTGACCTATTCACTCAAATACCCCCAACGGAGCCTCTGCCCCGCCCGGTTTATTTGCTGTACCTCCCGAGTTGACTGATTTTCAGCTTCTCGAATCCACGTCTTTAAACGTTCGAAACTCACGGGCCGTAGGGCCTAGCACAATGAACAGTCGGGTCCGATTGAAACCAAGGACAAGCCTGAGCGGCAGATAGGGATAGCGCTGATATCCCTGTGCCGACGTCGGAACCATTGGTCACGCATCGTCAGTATCATAAAGCGAACAATCCGACCGAACTCCTTAAGCCACCACTTCGAGCCAGGCCGTCAAGGACAGGGGTACGGACTATCGACTTGCCGCTGTAGCTGAGAGCGCCTGATCGCACATGATCCAGGCGATGTTGGGTCGTGCCATTACTGGGGAGTCGGATAGATAGTGGGTTCCGGTTCCTGTTGAATTTTAGTGAGTTGACTTTGGGAGTGCCCAAACGGATGACACCGTTGGAAATTCTAAGCGTGCTGCTGATAAGTTTAGCAGTCCGGTGGGTGCATCTCGCCGAAACACCACCACGCTGTCTGGGCCCGTCTCATTCGCCCGAGTGTGATTATTTTGTACTACTATAAAGCGGCCGTCTTCGCTCAAACAAAACACCCAAGGAATTCGGCCCCGTGTTGGCTCAAACTGCAATGGCGTAAGTGTTCCGTCCAATGCATTTATTTCAAAAACTGCAATTGAATCATGTCCGCGGTTGCTGGCGTATACAAAGCGATCATCAGGCGAGAGCAGTAACTCGGAAGCATGCGAAGGCTTGGAGTAAACTTCGTTTGGGAACGTCGCAGGGTCAGCGTGGGCCTCGGCCCATCCTTGTGGCAACGAGGAAAGAGTCTGGACCAGCGAGAGTTTCCCTGCCTCAGCAGCTTCACGTCGTAACACACAGAGCGTATTATCAAGTTCATTTAGAACAAATCCCAAATCACCACTACGCGTGAACTGGATGTGTCGAGGTCCCGCAAGGTCGTGTAATGTGATGGCGCTTGAAGGGCGCAGCATATGATTGTCAAAATCGATGGTCCAGCAGACGACCTGATTCGTACCCAGGTCCGCTACGTAGAGCTGTCCGCCACATACTACTACTCCGTGAGGGTGTGCTGACTCTTGCCGGAATTTTGGTCCATCGCCCCAACTTCCAGTAACACCGTCATGAGCTCCTGGACCATGAGAATAAACCCTCCCCTCAACTAGAGCACCATCCCCGGAGATAGGCATCAAAGACACTGTGCCGCTGCCATAATTTGCTGTAAATAATAGACGGGCAGTGCTATCTGTACACAAATGTGAGGCGCCGTTGCTGCCCGTTGGAGCATTACCGCATAACTCTACCTTTCCGTCGTCACCAATCGAGAACCACGATATGTCCGCGCCACTCGTAGCGTAGAGAATATTCTTTCCAGATAGTGTTTGGGTAACAGTCAGATATCCAGGGGCAGTACTAGGTAACCCTGTCGTGCTCACAACGCGAATTTGACTACCATTCGAGTCGAGTCGGCACGTGTACAGTGTGCCGCCATTCTTGTGCTGACCACCACCCGCTGCCACGCAGAAGTCGTAATATGGCTGTGTCATATTAGTATTCTACTTTAGGTTGCCTCCTGTTTTAAACTACTTAGAGATTCCACTCTATCGAATAAGGGGAAAATGGCGGAGAGAGAGGGATTCGAACCCCCGGTACCCTTTCGGGCACTCCGGTTTTCAAGACCGGTGCAATCGGCCGCTCTGCCATCTCTCCAAATTGAATGTCAGGTTAGAAAATCTAGCTTGGGAATAGGGGTTGTATTGTCAGCATAATTTTCTGGTTAATCAATATGACTAAACTCTGCGGAGAGGTAGACAGCAATTGAGTCATAAGGTGAGAGAACTAAAGAGCCAGGGATAACATGAGGAAAATCGGGAATTATTTGGTTAAAGTCCTTAATGGTGCTCAGTGTGACTTTACGACCGAGGTCCCATGTTTGTCCGATTATCAGCTACTTGAAGAGATAAAGTTTCGCGTTTTAGGATTGTAATGAAACTATTGTAAAAACTTTACTCTTATAATTGATTTTCCCTCAGCCCGAGATTAAATTTTACACAGAAGAGCGCCGCCTTTCCGTGGTTCCGGCTGCAAAGGGGGCGTATAATTGGCGTTAATTTTTTGGTGACAACTGAACATCTTTTAGTTGACGGGTACAATGTTATCCACGATTGGCCCGAAATGCGAGAGGCGATGAAGAAGGATGTCAACATTGCGTGTCAGAACCTGGCGGATAGGTTGCGTATTTTACACGACTTTGAAGGTATCAGGGTTACTATAGTATTCGATGGCCGAGGAGAGGGTGTGGAGATCCTTCGTCCTGGTAATGAACAGACCTTCTCCCTCGTCTATGCTCCTGGTAACAGTAGCGCGGATGAGATCATCATCCAATTAGTCCAAATCTCGAAGAATCCTAACAAGTTGACCGTAGTTTCGAGAGATCATATTATCAGAAATTTGGTGCGAGAGGATGGGTCTAAACTCCATACTCCAAGTGACCTTTTGGCTAGGATAGAGGCTTGTGAACGGAGACAGAGTCAAGCGCTGTATCGGCGTAATCGAGAGGTTGAAAAGGAATGGAAGGAGACGGAAAGAGACGGGGAAGAAGTCGAATAAATAATAGAAGGTCTCCAGTTGATAGAATAGGTAGAGTTTTGTGATGCGAGCTGTGAGCCTAAATACGCAGCTTAGAGGTTCCTTTCTGAGGGGGCTATATGAGGTTCGAAGGCGACGGGTCTGGAAGAGCGGACCTGTCGAATTGAGTCCTCAACTTGGCGGTAAATTTTTTCTTGGCTACGACAACTCTCCCGTTTGTTTTTTGGAGAATTGATCCTATGGTATTGGCCGGTTAAATTGAGTTCCCAGGCGTTAGTATTATCTCTAAAATAGGTCTTAAGAATAGATACAAGACGGTCACGGAGGGAGCGTGTCTCAATTGGGATGAGCAGTTCGATTCGACGGTCCAAATTGCGTGGCATCCAGTCGGCGCTGGAGATGAAGGTCAGTCTCTCTCCACCATGGTGGAAATAAAAAAGACGACTGTGTTCGAGAAATCGATCGACTATGCTGATCACTCTGATGTTCTCGCTGAGTTTCGGGATTCCGGGTTGCAGGCAACAGGTGCCGCGGATATTAAGATCGATTTTGACACCGGCAATTGATGCTTGGTAGAGAGCTTTGATTATCTGAGGATCGACCAACGAATTCGCCTTTGCCATGATATGGGCCTCTTGGCCTTGTTTCTTCCGCTCCACCTCACTCTCAATAAGTGCTAGAATTTTTGATCGCATACCAGTAGGAGAGGCCTCAAGTTTTTTGTACGGCTGAGGTTGAGAGAGGCCGGAAATCGTATTGAAGAAGCACGAAGCATCTTGTCCTAGTTCCTCGTTACACGTCAGATAGCTGACATCGCTGTAAAGTTTTGCGGTTGATTCGTTGTAGTTTCCCGTTCCGAAGTGCATGTAACGGACAATTCCGTGTGCTTCGCGTCGCAGTATGATGCAGAGTTTAGCATGTGTTTTGAATCCTTTAATCCCATAGATAACCTGGACACCACTATGTTCCAGCGATTCAGCCCACTCGATATTCTGTTCTTCATCGAATCTTGCTTTGAGCTCTACAATAACTGTGACAGTTTTACCTCGTTCGGAAGCTCTCTTTAGGGCTGCAGCAATGGAACTGTTCGCGCTCGTCCGATACAGTGTTTGCTTAATGGACAAAACATCGGGATCGTTAGCAGACTCTGTGATAAGGCGCACCACAGGGTCAAAGCTTTCGTAGGGATGGAGCAAGAGAACATCATGATCCGAGAGGGCTTCGAACATACTTTCAGTTGGTTCGATTTCCATTGATTGGAGAGGAGTCCAAGGCTTGAACTTGAGATCCGAATAGCCTTGTAGGCCGGATAGGGCAGTGAATTCGCTAAGCGCAAGGGGGCCAGATATTGGATATACGTCCTTCTCTTTAACTTTTAAGATTCGCTTTAAAAAGGTGATTATCGTTAATGTTGCGGATTGGGAGATCTCTAATCGTAGGCAATCGCCTGTTTTACGAGCGAGAATGACCTCTTTCATTTCATTCAAAAGATCAGGGGCCAAGTCTTCTTCAATATCCAGATCTGCATTCCTGGTAATCCTAAAGGCGATACATTCTAAGATGACCTCTTTCGGGAAATATTTCCCAAGAAAGAGTTTCACAAGATCCTCACACAAAAGGTATTCGTAGCCTCCTGTTCCGGGTAGTGTTACGAACCGACTAATAGCTTTACTAATAGGTAAAATCACAACACGCGCTTCGTGAGCTTTATTCCCTTTGGGTTTCACTCTGACGGCCAGGTAAATATCGCCGTTTGTAAGAAGGGGAATTCTCATACTCGGATCAACCAGCATGGGGGTTACGACAGGCATTACTTCGGTATCGAAGTAGCGTTCTGCGTACTCCAGCTGCTGTGAATTAAGCATGTTTGAAGCCACTCGCTTGATGCCGCGTTTAACGAGCTTGGGAATGAGATCAAGAAGAAAACAATGGTATTGATCTTCGATCATGCAATGGGCACGTTTGCTAATAGCATCTATTTGCTGATTGGGAGAATATCCGGCTGGATCCAACTTCGTCTTCTGTTTCTGTTCCAGGATCTTGAGACGACCGACGCGGACCATAAAAAATTGGTCCAGATTAGAACTCGAGATTGAGAGGAATTTTAGTCGCTCAAATAGAGGTATTGTTGGATCGAAAGCCTGGTCGAGAACACGTTGATTAAATTCGAGCCAGTTCAACTCGCGGTTGAGGAATTTAGCTTTTTTTGTCTTTTTTTGCATCCTCAAGACATCAAATCAATAACGATGGGATGTGTTGAATGTTAAACCTATATTGCGTCAATCTTAGCACCTCGGAGTCGAACTTCCATGCCGTAGACTTCATCGAAGAGGGGACCCTTTTGACTGAGGGAAATCTGTTCCAAGGACAGGTCACTTATGCAGGGCGCAGAAATTTCGAAGCATCCGTTTCTCCTGCTGCACTGGAGGTCTTTGAGCCGCTGATTGTGTGACTGATCCAATGCGTCGGCAACCCTCAAAATAGCAGCCAGTTTCGAAACTATAATTCGGCTCATCCGATCAAGATTAGCGTAGCCCTCGTGAGTGTTTCTTGGGGTGTTTCCTCGATGGTACCGGGCAAGAAGGGCTACAAGAATCAAATCTTTAGGATTAATGCCGAAGAGATAACTGTTGCGGATTAGGTACATGGAGTGCTTGTGATGACCTTTTAGGTCGATGAATGTTCCGATCTCGTGCAGAATCGCAGCTACTTTGAGGATCAGTTCGTAGTGGTGGGCAAGATTGTGTTCTCCCTGGAGGCTCTGAAAAATCGAAGTACAAAGGTTGGCCACATGCAAGGCGTGAGGTTCATCAAAATTGAACTTTCTGCCGAGTTCGATGGCAGACCGGATTGTCTGTTCTCGAAACATGTCTTTCCCCTCCCTTTTTTCTGTCATCTCTTCCAGGAGTCCGTCCCGCAGAGTCAAGTTTGAAACGAGGAGTTCTTTAACCTGCAATGATCTACCGAGAATAAGATGAGTGAGAAGAGCCGGTCCCAGAGATTCTGCCGCAGGGTACGAAAGCTGGTACTGACCGACCAGATCATCAACTGACATCGCGAGCACTTTGTCGGTAAGTCGAGAGACGCTGGACAGGCTTATTCGTGCTAGTTTTCCTGGATTCCAATCGGAGATAATCCGGTTAGCGGCGAAGCGAGCGTCCCCTCCAAGGACGATAATGTCAGGTGGTTCTTTGAGAGAAAATTCATTACGCAGTTGGGCTACCGTTCGGTCGATGTAGTTCTCCATGATTTCCTTTCGGCTCGATATCGGCGCACCGTAGGATTCCAACATTTGGCGCAATCGGAATGATCCGAGAGCGTATGTGTGTGAGAAGACAACACTTCCAGATTGGATAAGGAGTATTTCGGTACTACCTCCTCCAACTTCCACAATGAGGTAATCCGAATTAAGGGGTTTGCTTTCGGAATTTAAAGAGGAGGCTACCGTCAAGTACATGAGGCGTGGCACCTCAGCCTCTTCTACTGCTTCGACTTCAATATTGGTTGCAATGTACAAACGATCGAGGAAAGCGTCGCGATTGCTAGCTTCCCGAACCGCGCTGGTAGCGACGGCACGGATGTTTTTCTGCTCGTCGATTTGATATTCTCGGATTACCTTCTTGAAACTCATTAGGGCCTGAACACACTCTTCCGCAGTGGTTTTTTTAATAGCTCCAAGAGTGAAGGTATCTTTGCCCAAATTAACTGCTTGATCAAGTTGTTCCATTATCTTGATTCCCCCAGGACCCCCAATTTGGGCGATCGCCATACGGATGGAGGTAGTACCAACATCAATCACGGCAACCGACTTGGAGGACATTCTCCCCATTTTGGAAATCACTTTAGATTCCTTTGGAACGTCATTCATACGTTATTCTTGGTATCGATTTCTTCTTCCGCTAGTGCTGCAGCTCCCATGACAGCTGCGGCGTCTCCCAAGGTCGCTATTCTGACTTCGTAAGTGTTCTTGAAGGAATCCATAAGATTCTTGTTTAGACCGAATGTTACTTCTTCTTTCATCAGCTTTGGCATTGCTTCGACTAGACCGCCTCCAACGACTACTACATCAGGAGCGAGCAGGTGGACAACTCCTGCCATAGCGTATCCAGTCCATTGGGCTGCATCTCGGACAATTTTTTCTACCGTTTCGTCCCCGGCCTCGATGGAAGCAGCAAGATCTTTGCTACGGATTTGACCGAGATCTGTCCCCTTTAAAGACAGAAGATGTGGAGCTTCTCCACGATATGCGGCAGCAGCTGCGGCAGAGGAAATAGCGAGCCGGCTGGCAACCGATTCTAGGTTCCCACGTAAACCAGAACCTGAGAGGGGCCCTTGTGGAAGAATAGGGATTTGACCAATTTCCATACAGGAATTTCGTTCACCACGAATTAGATTTCCTTCGTAGACGCAACCGCCGCCGATTCCCGTTCCAGAGAAGACGCCAACGGAACAACGGGAGCCCCGTGCGGCCCCGAATCTGTATTCCCCAAAAACCCCAGCATCGACATCATTAGCTACAACTACGGGACACCTGAAGCTGTCTTCGAGGTAGGTTTTTAGTTTAACGTCTTTCCATCCGAGATTTGGAGCTTCATTTATTGTTCCTTCTTTCAGATCTAGAGGGCCTGGCGAGCCAATTCCGATTCCTGCCACACGGTCTATTGGGATGCCAGCCTCTTCTAGAACATCCGCGATTGTCGCGGTCAATCGTTGAAGGCCTGACTCTTTACCAAGATACCCTTTAGTCTTTCGCTTTTTCGTCGCAATAGCTTTAAAGCAAGAGTCAAATACGGTGGCCAGCAATTTGGTCCCACCGATATCAAATCCTACCCAATATTTACAGTTTTTGGATTCTTCTGGCATTTCCTTCGGTATTGGTCGCGGAGGGCAATCTTGAACGGTGATTACTAACCCTTTTCTGACAATACGTAGTGCAAACTATCGTTCAGACTTTATTGTTAGGTGGATAATTCGAATAAGCAATTGTATAATCCCCATCCAGGAAGTAACCTAACACTCAATTTGGATTGGGTTAACGCTCGCAATTTTTTAGCAGATCCTTTGTTTTCGAACAAAGTATGAAAAGCTCTCTCAAAACCCCGGATTCCTTTTTTGGTTTTCAACTTGGCAGCGACCGAAAGATGGCACGTTGGGACCGTATAGTGGAATACCTAATGGAGTTGAATGAAGAGAGTGATCGGATTCAAGTTATGGAAATGGGACCTTCTACCGAGGGATATCCCTTTCTGCTGGTCGTGGTTTCCTCTCCGGAAAATCTTGTAGATTTGGATAGATTGAAATCGATCAACGATTGTATAAAAGATCCTCGTGGAGAGATGGAGGATGCGATCGAGGGACTGATTGAGACTGGGAAAGCGATTATTTTGCAGTCGATGGGTCTGCATGCTTCGGAAATCGGCAGTACTCAGATGGCGCCCGAATTAATTTACGAATTGGTCTCCAGCGAGGATAGGGAAGCAGTCCGAATACGCGAGGAGGTGATTTCGCTTTTTATTCCCTGTTTTAATCCTGACGGGCAAATTAAGGTTACGGATTGGTATAACGAGTACTTGGATACCGAGTATGAAGGTTGCGCACTGCCTTGGCTCTACCACAAGTACGCAGGTCACGACAATAACCGAGACGCTTTCATGTTTAACCTGATTGAGTCCCGTTATGTTGCTAGTATAATGTATCAGGATTGGCATCCACACGCCTACCAGGATCATCACGAAATGGGTCCCTACGGGGCTCGCCTCTGGATATGTCCCTATGCTGAACCGCTTCATCCTCACGGTGACCCGCTGGTATGGAGAGAACTCAGTTGGTACGGAGCACACATGGCCTATAGATTGGAAGAAGCAAATAAAACAGGTGTTCTTAATGCTTCTATCTTTCCCGCTTGGAGCCATCTTGGATTCCATTGGATGGGAAATTATCACAACATTGCCAGTATGCTGACCGAATCAGCTCACGCTAAACTAGCGACCCCGCTTTATGTCCATACGGGCCAATTGAAAGGTCAAGATGACCGAAAAAAGGCTGAGGGTGCCGAAGGAAATACATTGAGAGGATTTCCTGAATACAAACCACAGACAAATTTCCCTCATCCATGGCCGGGAGGATGGTGGCGGCTTCGCGACATTGTCGAGCAGCAGAAAATTGCCGCTTGGGGGCTGTTAGATATGGCAGCAAGGAACCGGGACGTCATCCTTCGGAATGCCTATCTAAAGGCGCAGCGACAGATGGAACTGGGCACTAAGGGTCGGTTCCTCGGCTATCTTGTTTCTGCTGATCAGCATGATTGGCCCACAACCTTGTTAATGATTGAAAAGCTTTTGGTTCAGGGAATAGAGATTAAGAAAGCAGCTCAAAATATTTTGGTTGGAGGGGTTATATATCCGGCCGGTTCCTTTTGGTTATCTCTGAACCAACCCAAGATGGGCGTTATAAAAACTCTCCTTGGGCAGACCCAATATCCAGACAACGTCTGGACTCGTCAACCGGATGGAAGCCCAGAAAGACCCTATGATTCTGCGACCGACACGATCGCGGAATTTATGGGTGTGGATGTAGTTCCAGTTGATAGCGAACCTGTCGGAACCCTCGAAATAGTGTCTGAGTTAGAGCCGCCTGTTGGAGAGGTTATTGGCTCCTCAAACTTTGGCTATCTTTTTGACGGGAGGCTGAATGAAAGCTACCGAGTCCTGAATCAACTTTGGGACAAAGACTTAAAGTTGACCCGTGTTATTGAAGCCTGTTCAATACGCGAAAGAAATTTTCCGCCAGGTGCATTCGTCGTGGAAAAAAAAGGTTTGCAATCAATTGAGCAAATTTCTCGAGAATCCTGCGTCACTTTCCATGGACTTGAGAGGGAATTGAAGGTTGAGCAGTATAAGATTTGTAGGCGGAAAGTAGGGATCTATCAACGATATTGGGGCGGGAACATGGATGAGGGTTGGACCCGTTTAGTTTTAGAGCAATTCGGTTTTCCTTTCCAGGTATTGCATGACGAGGAGATCAAGCAAGGCAAACTAGAGAATTCTATTGATGTGCTTATTTTGCCAGATGATACGATCGACATGATCACGGGAAAAAAAACAGCAGAACGGCTTAAATCAAATCCGGTTCCCCCTGAGTATCGTAGTGGAATTGGTAAAAAGGGGATCAAGGCGATTCGTAATTTTGTTGAGAGTGGGGGGATGCTAGTGTGTCTTAACCAGGCCTGTGATTTTGCGATCGAAAAGTTAGATCTTCAATTAAAGAACCTTCTCCGTAATCTACCAAGTAAGGATTTTTTCTGCCCCGGATCTACCTTGAAAGCTCGAATTGAGATTGGCCATCCTCTGACATTTGGAATGCCGGAGGAACTACTGGTTCTGTTTTGGAACGGAGCTGCTTTCGAGATTCTCCCATCCTTCTCTAATGATCACTACGAAGTTTTGATGCAGTACCCTGATTCAAATATTCTACAAAGTGGTTGGTTGGTTGGTGAGGATCGGGTCGCCGGGAAGGCAGCGATGGTTTCAGCTCATTTGGGTGATGGCGAGGTCGTTCTTTTCGGTTTTAGACCACAACACCGGGCACAGACTCACGGGACTTACAAGCTGCTATTTAACACGTTGATAGGAGCCTAATACCACAGAGGCTAGAAATTGAACTAGCGATACGGGTATTTTTGAAATCAGCCTTCTGATCGGTTTCTGCACTGAGTCAGCTATTCCCTTCGGGATAGGTATTGAGGCTATGACTTCAATAGGTTTGGGGATCACGGAATCATAGTTGCGATATGCATATGGGGTGGACGAAACCCCATGCAAGAACAGTACCCTTATAAAACATGTTGGGGAAGGGGATAGCAAACCCTCTCCGAAGTTGCAGAAGAGGGAAGGACAACTTATGAAGTTACCATGAAAATACTGGCAACACTCGATTTGACTCCACGCCATTGTGAAGAAATTCAATCAAGCGTCGATAATGTAGAAATTCTCCAAGCATCGTCATTAGATGATGCAGAACGCCTAATTCCTGAGGTCGAGATCTTGATTGGGGAATTTAGCCCAGAACTTTTTGGAAGAGCGAAGAATCTGCGGTGGGTACAGACTTGGGGCGCCGGTGTAGACGGCCTACTATTTAAAGAATTTGTGGAAAGCGAAATCATTCTCACTAGTGCTAAAGGAACGGTGGGGGTGCACTTGGCAGAGCATGCCATGGCTTTATTGCTTTCATTATCTCGCGGTATCACTCAGGCAGTTAGAGGACCACAGTGGGGGAACCGGATGCTTATACGGCAGGCCTCGTGGGAGTTGATCGGAAAGACGTTGGGAATTATTGGAATGGGGGGAACAGGGCTGGATGTTGCCAAGCGGGCTAATGCCTTCGGGATGCGGATAATCGCAGTAGATCCGGAAGATGTACAACTTCCAAATTATGTGTCATGGTGCCGACGCATGGACGCTTTTCACAATTTGCTAGGAGAATCTGATGTAGTGGTGATCTGCGCACCGCTCACGCGAGAGACAGAAAGGATGTTTAACCATGCTGCTTTTAATGTGATGCGTGCCCAAGCATTTCTAATCAATGTGACTCGCGGGAAAATTGTGGACGAAGATGCTCTTATGGAAGCGTTGAGAAGACAAAAAATTGGAGGCGCAGGGCTCGATGTCACTCCACAGGAACCATTGCCCGATGGCCATCCTCTTTGGCAGATGTCTAATGTTATTATTACCCCGCATACGGCAGGGGGTTCGCCCAATCGTGATGATCGCCTGGTGGATCTTTTCTGCCAAAATTTGAAACGATATATGGCCGGAGAGCCATTGTTGAGCGTGATTGATAAGAGAAAGGAATACTAAAAGTTGGGATAGTATTGATCTTTTAAAATTAGATCAACTCCTGGCGCTTATCACACTGTTTGCTCTGACGAGTCTTCGATAGAAGAGTTTTCAGCAAGCTTCTCCAGGGCCTCGTGTAGCATTTCTTCTCGCTCTTCAGTATCTACGATCCGCCAATGCAAGAAATGTGTTCTGATCAGGGCGACGAAGCTGTTGTTGAGCCGAAGCCATGATTCGCGTGTGCCCGAAAGGTGATATAAACTAATGTTGGCCCGGAACTGATCGGTGAGCGTGTGCTTTGGTAAGGATATGGTTAATTGCTGTGAAACGCCCAGATCAAAGGGTTTGAGCCAAATGGGGGCGCTGATATTTGGGATCAGATCTTTTTTAGAGTTGGGATCTAGAGCCTCCGCTAGACTGATTTTAGGGATTCCAGAAAAAAATCGCCCGGAACTTCCTTCACCCTGATTCCTAAGATATCGATCAAAGAAGGCTAGGACGGCAAAACGTTCTCTTTGGCTGAAGATAAACGGGAGATCAAATTCTAAGATCTCGGCGTTCGCACCGGTCGGTTTTGGTAAGTTCCATCCAGCGTCTTCCGATGGAGTCGCAATTTCTGCTGCAGTTCGGGCAGGAAACCATGAAGATAAGATTACTACCCCGCCTAAGGCTATTGAGGCGTAGACAGTGGTAATTGAGGTAAAGGTCATGTTCATACCCCCAGTTAGATCTAGCGTGGTTAGGATACGTCCCATTCCCTGACTGAGAAGATAACCAAGGAGTGAGCTGACCACCAAATACACCAGAGATTCAGCAAAAAAGATAAAGAAGACAAAACGAGGTGCGATGCCAACAGCATTGTAGACATAGATTTCATCACGTCTTTCGAACACGGAACCACGGATTGTATTTAGTACGGTCAGAGAGGCCAGTACCAGAGGGATCAGCAAATCGATTAGACCTGCCAAGGACAGTTTTCGAGTACGCCAGCCTTTGTAGGCAACTCCATCTATACCATAGTAGACGGGAGCTGCCTTTTGTTCTAGAAAATCATTAACTTCTGTACGCATCATCTGGTAGTCCAGTTCTGACATAACGACTGCGACGGAAAAAGTACGGTCTTGAGAATTAGAGGCACCTAGGCTCAGTTCTCTCATTGGTGCCAGAATCACTCTATCGGCAGAAATTCTTGGGTCTTCATCATTTGCTAGGATGGCGGTTCCATCTTTACGATATTTGACAATTACTTCCATTGCTTCGATGTCGAAAGGCAAAAGATCTCTACCGTCGAGGTCCCGTAATGCGGTGAGTGATTCAGAATCGAATATACCCCTTACACGGCACCTTCGACCCCCAATTGTAATATAAACCTCAGATTGATCTACGACATATGGTATGATCCCAAGCCGGCTAGCCATTCCATCTGGAATGATTACTGGAAATTGTTCTGTGGTGCTATCTTCATCAACCGTTGAAAACCACCAGGGATTAGTGAGAAACTTTAATTGCTCTCGCAAGGGTTCTCTGTGGCTGAACTGAATGACCGAATCAAACTTCACCTTTCTTTTTGTCTGGCTTCTTTCGTAGACCGCCTCGAGGTCCGGATTCCTACGGCTTTTGTCAGAAGCGTGTTCCATACCCACAAGAAATTTCCGGGGACAGACGGCGTAGTGATCGCCAAACTGTTCCTGGAGAGCCATTACTTCGGATTGGGTGGTTGGTTCCATCAGTTCTCCAGCCTTAATGAGAAAGCCTTGATAGGAAGCTTTACCTAACGCAAAGGACTCATCCACGATATCGTTTTTCACAGTGGTAAAACAGATCATGGCCAAAATGAGTAGGGTGAGCGTGGCGCAGGTGAGACCGGTGCGCATCCGGCGCCGGTGCATGTTATTCAGTCCTAACATAAAGGCTGAACCGACGACCCCCAGTGGATTTACCGTTGCCTGAGCCACTTTCCCAGCCTGACGTTGAAGATCCTCAAGGTTTTCTTGGAACTTTGAGGAAAAAAGAACGGTGACGCCAAAAGTAATGAGAATGATTATGAAGCCCAACAGAATCATCAGCGATGAGCGGACCATGGCAAAGGCAGGATGGAGCAAACGCAAGAGGACAAAGACAACGAGGAAAATAACGGCTTGTGAAATCAGTTGTTTGCGAATGTCGGGATAACAGAAAACCAATTTTTCAAAGAAAAAGACAAAAGGAACGAGGAGAGCAAGATACCACAGAATACTGATTATTGCTTCGAAGACGGATTCCCTTAGGATTGGATGGTTCAAAATTCCATAGACGTTCGCCTTCCGGGCATACCTCATGCTTTCATGTTGGATCTCCGATTTATTCTCGGCCTTTTTTAGATTAAACAGCATTCGGTTGTGGTGCTCATTGGTACGGGAATCTGCCATGGCGTAACTGTTCTGTAGACTCAATCGATGGGCATTTACGGATGCCATAGATTGAGCTACCCGGTGGGGTACCCGGAGTACAAAAGGATGGTCTGCAACAAGAAAGCCAGGGCCTTCAATGTCTTTTTTTCTACGCGCGTTGATAGGAATTTTCGGTCCTAACATGAATGCTCGTGTCACTTGGACGAGTTCATTGTCTACTGCTCCGGCCTGCAGTTCAATGTACACATGTTCGTCTGGTTCCAGGAAAGTGACGTCAATGCTAGGATCTCGGAAATTACAGAGTTTTTTGGCCATTGCCATACCATCTGAATCGATCATTGAAATAGCAGAGTAATCTTTGAGTGTTTGTGGATTGATAAGGTCGATTACCGCCATGGGAGACGCGCGGAAGGTGACGATAGATATATCTTTTGTAGCCGACTTCCTAGTTCCCAAATCAACCGATTTAAATAGACGCTGGGCCTCTTCACCCTCGTCCTTTATGTAATTCACGAGCCCGGTCTTATCGTAGGTGGCTGCAATGGGGTTGTACTTATTGACCGTAACAACGAAGCGAGAGCTATTGTGAGGGAGATTAAATTCTCCGTAGACATCGGTCATTACAAGCGGATGGGCATAGTGGCCAGGATAGCTGAAAGAGTCATCATCTGGCTCAGGGCGCCCTCCAATGACAGCCCCACTGATGGGGTAATCTGGAACCATTGATCTACCGACATTTGAAGCTAGCACCCTTCCATTGAATGCTCTCTGTTCCTCGTCGTGGGGAGTTACAGGACCAACCAGTCCAGCCCCATGGGCCATCGAGAGGAATGATTCTCCGATAACAGAGAGGCTGTTTTTTAAAGAGGCTACTGACTTTAGGGGAAGTACAGTGACCGGGTCGTGGAAGTGGCTATAGGATCCACGGCGGTCGAAATTAACAAATGTGTGAGAGGCATAGCCATAATTAGTCCACATTCGTCCAGAATAATTGGGTATTGGACCTATATTCTGCGCAACTCGTTCGTACTGAGTCTGGGAGAGAGAGGGAATATACACGCTTTCCTCATCCTTTCTCAAACGGCGTTTGGCATTTGAAAGCACGCTTAGAATACTAAAAGCGTCAGTTTCAACATGTACGGTTCCAGTGTCGAAGCTAAGGACCTCAGCTTGAGATTCACCGCTCTTGGCAGGCGCGAGTTTCGCTTCAAGAATCGCTATATTATCGTAGTCTGAAAGTTCCCTCGCGATATTAATGTCGGCGGATATTTGGGTGGCACGCTTCTCGTGGTGTGCTTTGATTTCGAGTATGCGTCGGAGGGTACGGCCCCTAACATCTTGTGACCGGACATAATCTGGTTTAGCTACAGCTAGATTCATCGCGCGGTACCCGCTTGCCGACATTGCCGTTTCGTATTCACGGCGTAATTGCTGATACTGTAGAAAGATCGGATCTTTTGCCGACGTTTTGGGATTGCGAAGAAAAGCCAAACGCGCTTGAAGGAGGGGCTCTTTTTTCTCAAATACGAGGGTATCGAGGACGAACTCAAATTGAGACTCAAACTCCTCGCGAGTTCCTCTATCCAGTTTCCCAAGAAGGGTTTTTGTTACTTCAGAGTTGAGGAGAAATTTCCTGTTTTCAAAGAGTGGTAATATCGATTGGATCCTTCCAAGTTCCGTTGCGTTGGACTCCCTATCCTCAATGAGGGGGGCGAGTCGGCGTGAAGCATCGATACTTAAAGCCTGATTTTCGTAACCAAGTGGGGGGGTCTGTGATTTTGCCGATCCAGAGCCTTTTACCGCATTCGTTTGGAGTACCCTTATGAGATTGTTGGTACCATCTTCTGCCATGACTCGGGCTCCAGAGCTGACAAAGAAAATATCGCGCGCAAGAGTGTCTCGATAGGATAAGAATCCTTTGAGTAGCTGAAGCTGGACCGCTGGCCCCAGGGCTTGGAGAGTTCCAGGAGCACGATCAGGAAGAATCGAAGTAGCTCCGTGGGAAGTGAACAAGACCAAGGCCTCACGTGCCTTTTGCTCGGCTCTAAGGATCCCGATAACGGTTTGATTCGGAATGTTGTCGTAAGTGACTCGAATCTTCAAACGAAGTCGCTTCCCGACATGACTAAAAATACCTGGGGTTGCGGCGAGCCTTACGTAGTTAACGGGAGCGCTTGATACCATACCGGACTTGCGGCTTGCTACTGAAATCCATGGTACTTGTTCAAACCCGTCAGGATGGGAAACGATGAGCGCTTTGATTCCAAGTCTTGCATATGTTGTCCAGCGGAATTCGTACCGTTTATCGATTTGTGCTTGGCGAACATCGAGGAGGCCTATGCAGTCGTCGAATTGTCCTCGAGTATTAAGTGTCTCGGGGGTGAGTAGAATTAGTTCGCCGGTTATTCCTTCCTCAGGAGTGACGGAGGGTTGAAGATAATTGGGCATGAAGGGATAGACCTCAACATCTGGTACGGGTACATCTTGGGGGAAGCCGTCAGGTCCAGTACGTATGATAGAAATTTCTCGTTGGTGAGTGATAGGCACAGTAGATAGAAGATCCTGTGTTAGAATCTCCAGGCCTGCATCCTTGTAAGCCTTTTCCATAAACTCTTCTGCGGCATAGAAGCCGGGTTGACCAAGGAATCTAGATCCCAAGGTGAGGATCTCTTCCTGCCGCTTCTCTATCATGTCCGATTGCATAGCTTGTTGCATTGGCAGGGGATCGTAGGCATCGGAGGGGAAGACAAGGCCTGACCGGGGCTCCTTTGTGAAGCGGAAAGCGTAACAAACAAGAGCGACAAATGCGAGTACAACAAAAACGGTTCCGATGATGGTATCACTGATAAACCGACCAGATGATTCTTGTTTTTCGCACCCCATGAACTAGTCTTACTCCGGTAGCGAGCTATCGGTGGTAGATGCTTCGCGGGTAACAATCATCAGGTTTCTGCGTTTGAACTCTCTCTCAGCTTCCAGTAGGAGCGGGGCCGAAAAGCAAAGGGATACCCCAAGTTCCGGGTTGGTAGTGATAGAGCCAAGCATTTACTATAAAGAACCCCGCATGTGCCGTTACACTTCCAAGAAGAATTCCAATAGCTGCAGGATACAGTTTTTCTCTGACCATCTGAGCACTTCCAAGCTTTAAAACAAGAAATCTGATTAGAAAGGCCAAAAATATAGCCCCCCAAGTTTGCTGCATCATTACTGAGGGTGCAAGGATGAAACCAATTGGATGAAACCAGAATCCGGCAAAGGCTTGTCTTAGCAATGTTACTACGGCAGTCCCACCTCCAGAGACAATGAGTGCCCATGTGGGTCCACCTAATCCCCGATCAACTTGAGATCCATCACCTGTTTCAAGGAAATCTTCCGTCGCTTTCGCATGCCAGCCGACGAACTCTCCGAAATTTTCAATCTCAAGGTCATAGCTGTTCATGTCTCCATAATAGTTAGCACCTGTACCGTAAAGTCCAATTAGGTACATCCAACCCCCAACCGCTAAACCGCCAAAAAGTCCCATCAGGCCAGTGTATAAGATGTGCCTAGGACGAACCTTTAAGCGTCGCCCTGATTCCAGCATCTCGAACTGGAGACCGGGAACATTAAAAAAGGCCCGGACTCCGATGGTAATAGAAAAGATCAACCATATGATTGAGCCTTGTGGCCCGAGAAAGGCAGCACCTCCAATGATCGGCACCATGAACCAGAATCGGATTGGATAGGCGAACCCATGTACGACTCCACATTCTGCCCTCAGTTTTATGGTAACGATGGTGATGGCTAGAAGAAAAGCGAAATAGGTCAAAAGACCCTGAAGCTTTATATCCATCCACTGTGACCAGAGAGCTACACCAGCAAAGCTAGCGATGATAATAACAACAGCTGTACGGGAAGAAAAAACTTCATCCGGTTGTTTGATGCCGCGAATTGCTTCCTTCAGAACCCCCACGATATGTCTATGTGAGAGAATGAGAATGAGTATCGCATAGGTTATGAAGTTACCCGCGATTTGTTCATTGAACCATGGGTAGCCCGCGTTAACATTCCAGCCGTAGGCCTCACCAAACCAGTACTGTGATCGAAAGAGAAAATAGCCTAGGACCAGACTCATGGTGATGTTCAGGTCCATAAAGAGGGCCAGACCCAGGAAGAAGGCTGGAGCTGTTAAGTTTACTCCACTCATCATTGCTGCCATGGCGGGATCGGTGAAATAAGATTTAAGATTAAGATTAATGCTTAAATTGGGGAATGAAGAATCGAGATAGGCATAGCCCCGTAAAAGACACCATATAAGTGCAGGGACAAAGGCAGCCCACATTACCCAGTTCTTCCAGATCGGAGGAAAGGCCTTAGATTCATCACCTTCTCCATCAAAGCCAATGAGAAAACGAGGTATCTGCATCAAGGGGAGGAGAAAGCGCTCTCGGTCAACCCATTGACGACGCATGATGACGGAGAAGGCAAAGCTAGCGGCAATTAGACAAAAAAGTAGGGATCCCCAAGCACAGAATGGTCCTACCCATTGCTTTAGGGGAACATAAGCAGACAGGAGAAATCGAATTCCCTCAAAGCTTAGAAGCTTATCGGGTCGAACTCTTTTCCCGATGCGATGAGAGGCCGGTAGTCGCGCATACTCGGCCTCAGTGATAGCTTCTGCTCCCCCGTAGGCATCATTTATAGCTGCAACGTTCATTATTTGGAGATCGCGGAAGACTGCTTTACCTCTTCCTGACAATCCAAATTGGAGTCGGATTTTCTCCTCGGTTTCGAATGGCACAACAAGACCGTAAGTTCCAAATCGCTGAAAGCCGGTCTTTTGCAGGTAAGTTCTTGGCGTATCACCTGAACCTAAAAAGGCTTCCTCAAGGAATTGCTCTTGATCGTCCAGAAAGACACGGCAAAAATAAGTTGAAGTAGCATCAACGTTTTGGGTCCGTATAAGAATGCTAAGTATATAAGGTTGCCCCGGGGTAATTTGCCATTTCCCGTCGCGCTTTAAGGGAAGTAGTATTTCAAAGGATGAAAAGTCGCCGAGATCGCTGTTTTCCAGAGTTGGGATATTTGCCCAGACCCCTTGCGTGATTTCAGCCTGGGCTATCGAAAAATTGCCCTTTGCTTCAAAATTTCCAACCGATGATAATTCAAGCAATCCCTGCGTAATATTGGGTCCGTGAGCCCAGAGTTTTTCATTCAAGGCATCAATTTTTTCGAAATCTGCTGATTTTGGAACGGTTGATAAACGACCAAGCATATAACGCCAGAAACCAGCATTTACGAGTGGCGAAGCGATCAGACACGAAAAAAGGATAAAAAACATCTCAGCCCGCGTAAAAAGGCGCTTTCGCGTGGCTAAGAAGACAAGGCCAGATACTAAAGTGAAAGCAATGCACATCCAGAGAGCGGGAATGGGCATCGCCTCTTCTCCGACAAATAGAAATGCCCCTTCAATGGATCCTCCGAAATGGATTATCCCCCCCATCATCACCATCGCAAAGAGGCTCGCTCCAAAGGAGCGAATGGTTAGGGCGCGACGGAACGGGGTTTCCTTTGCCATTTTTAACAATTAATGGGTGCTGCTCCCTTCCCGGCAAGGGGAAAGGCAAAGGAAAGGGATAGAAATAGAGGAGTAGGAGATGGGGGTATGGGAGTCATGAGGCCCGAAGACAGATAAGAGGGTGCGGGAATTTCGATACAAACTTAAAGGGTTAATTATTTTGGGGCCTCATGCTTTCCTCGATTTTTCAATTGATAAGGGAAACCCGAGTTCACGGAGTGCGGTTATGGCCGTATCTATACATTCTTCTCGCACGAGGAAATAGTCCTTGGAGAAAGTAGATACTACCAGAACGTTTAGATCCCGTTCTGATATAGCCTGAGTAATACGCGAAATAAAGCCTTTTGCGACAAATGGTTGCGAGACTCGTACTTCAATTAGATTAAACCATCCAACCTCTTTTTCGAAAGATGTTTGTGGAATGTTTTCTTCCTCGGTGACAATAGTAATTTCGTCCTTATCCCTCGCGATTAAAAAATGTCGCGTGGACACCGTTTCAGTCTGAGTTTTTAGGTAAGCGTATCGTCCACTTCGAACTATTACCCGACTTGATTGGATTACATCAGTTAGATCTATATTGTCCATTATTCTATCAATATCGTTGCCGAGTGAGATCCCCAGGCAAATGCGGTTACTGGATGCATGTTTTTCGGGTATCCGACAGTCTCATCGTAGGCCGAATAAATCTAGAGCGAAAGTAATTGATTCGGTTACAAAACTTCAGGGTGATGCTCCCAGGTCAGACGGATTCCAGGGGGTAACTGACTGGCCAGCCCCAATTGATCATTATAGCGCACAATTGGGCCAGTTCTTCTTCATTCATAGCAACTGAAGGGGGTCGGGGTGGCCCCAAGTCGAAACCCATAATCTTAGACATTCCTTTGGCAACCTTTGCGTCGCTACCGGATCGGCCAACCACTTTTTCAAAGAATGGATCAAAGGGTCTGATGAATCGATTCCATTCGCCTGTGGCTTCCTCGTATTTTCCCTGAGTCATAAGATCCCAGAGTTGGAGGTAATAGGGGGGATAGGATTCAATTCCATCGATCAGGTATCCATGGCCACCTAGCATATGGCAGCGAATGGGGACATTATCGTTGTCGAGAATATTAAACCGATTTGCGAGGGCGAATACGTCCGAGTAATCGATCCCATTGGGAGCGGACCACTTGATGGCGACAACGTGTTCAAAGTCAACCATGCGGGCAAGTGTCGATGGAAAGATTGCACCGTGTTTTAGCCAGTGCGTGTTGTAGACAACAATGCCGATTTGAATTTTTTCAGAAATAGTACCGTAATAGCGAAGTAGATCGTCCTGGTTTGGAAGGTTGAAGATAGGTGGAGAGATTTGTACGGCTAATGCGCCTAGGTCGGCGGCACACTTGGCATCCTCAATAGTCCGGATTGTGTCTTTGTGGTGGATCGCTCCCAGAATTGGCACTCGTCCACGCGCAGCTTTAACAACCGTCTGCAATAGACGTGGCAATTCGGCCTCCCGCAGACATTGTCCTTCGCCAATTGATGCTGCCACTTTTAAAGCAGACCGACCGTTGACAAGACCTGCCTCGATCCAGAGCTCGGTAGCGGCTGCCATGAGGCCGTAGTCAATTTCGTAGCTGTCGTTAAATGCGGTAGGTATCGTAGCAATTGGACCTACGATAAGTTTCCTGAGTTCTTCACTTACTGTTGGCATGATCACATCCACTGATGTTTATACAGCGGACGAAAGTACGAAAAAGAATGATGAGGAAAAGAGTGTAGAAAGGTATAAATTTTGAATAGAGAGTGGAGCTTAATCTCAGTAACAACAGGGAAGAACTTAAAATTAAAAGGGAAAACATTTCTTCTCTTAGAAATGGGTTTGCTGAAAACAGAAACCTGCTGTTGATTGCGATTTTGTATATTCTAAGCGATTCGGTTGTCTTCGTGAGATAACCATTCTTTATAGGGTCGCGGTACATCCTGAGGGAGAGTTGCTAATCCTGCTTCTTCGCGCCAGCGTAGAAGAGGGTGATGTCGATTTTTCTGAGGTAATTTGATTCGACGATGGTGAGCAGCTGACTCAAAGATGCCCATCATAATTTCCAGGACGTGTAAGCCTTCTGGTCCGCTGCAGGTATGCTCCCTGCCCTCATCGAGAGCGGCAACATATTCGTGGGTAAAGGCGTAATCCAGCTCATTTGCGAAACCTTTTGTGTCAAAAGAATCCGGAGGGTTTTTAGGTAAGGCTTTCCAAGAGTAACTTCCATCGGGCAGAAAATAAGCCGAAGGAAGGTGCCAGGCAGAATTTTGAGCCCAATATAGTCTTCCCTTAGAACCGTGGATTTCTATGCGAGAGGTCCCCGGATTTACTTTGTGAAAGCGATGTTGCAGGAGAGTCGCAGTCAGGTTGTTTTCAAATTCCAATGTGGCAGTAATGCGTTCGCCAACTATGGCCCCCATCCCGTTCGGGGCATGAACGACATCCTCAGGTTTGACGGGGTGTCCTGCCGTAAGCGCGACTGCGGAAACTGCACTGCAGTGGCCCGCGATTCCAATCATCCCGTTGAGCAGATGGGTTCCGATATTCATTAAACCGTAGCCGCCGTAATAGCCCTTGCCGCTGGCTAGAATGTGGATGGGTTCCCCTATTAGGCCATTGGAAATCGCCTCCCTGACAGCTGCCATAGAGGGGCTGGTTCGGCCCTGATGGTGTACAGCGATATTGACGTTTTTTTCGTTGGCTTTCGCCAGCACTTCGTCGGCTTGCTTGAGATCAACACAGAGGGGCTTCTCGATATCGATGTGCACCCCGTGTTCGAGTACCCGCATGGCGAGAGGGTGGTGGAATTCAGTTCCGGTTGGTATGGCCACTATATCAGGGTTGGTTTCAGTGATCATCAGATCGAGATCATTGTATCTCGCTTTAACCCCTAACTCTTCGCCCAAAGTATCCAAGCGCTCTGTGAGTAGGTCACAGAGACCAACGACCTCGGTACGTGGATGTTGATGATAGGCGTGTGCGGCTGCTGAGCCTCGGCTTCTACAGCCCAGTATAGCTACTTTATAGGTTCTCATGGTCCTCCAGGCTACTGTTCTAAATTTTCCGTTAATGGATCCAAAGTTACAAAAGGGCTCGTGGCTTTTTTCGTAGAAACATTTTCTACTGACAATCGAATCGTCATTTTCAGGTTTGTCAACTTGCTGCTGTTGCTGGTCCTTGGATTTCAGCCTTCCAGGAGGTAACTAACTGGATTCAAAGCGGTCTTGGTTTTTAATAACGTGAGTTGCTTATTATATCTTGTTCCACCATTTCCTTTAGTCTATCCGAGCTTTACGTTTGCATATAGCGACATTTTCTTTGCATTTCAGGTTTTCCCTAGGGTCCTTGCTGTGGCCGAGGGGGGGAGAATCCAGATTAGATTTGGTCCGCAGCACGTTTAGGATTCAACCTCTGCATGGGTTGCTCTTTTGATTTACTTATTTTTATGGGAGTAGAACGATTTTATGAATTTACGGGAGAGAATAGTAGAAATTACGTCTCTGATAAAAAAACACCGCGAGTACCGTGAGGCATGCTTGAACCTGATTGCATCGGAAAATACGCCAAGTCCTCTAGTTGATCGTCTCTATTCGGCTGAGCTGAATCATCGGTACGGTAATTATACGGGCATCGATATCGAGGCCAGAGAATATCAGGGAAACCGGTACATAACTCGAATTGAAGGTTTGGCTCAGAACTTAGCGAAGGAACTCTTCGGAGCGGAATACGTCGATTTGCGTCCCTTGTCTGGCAACATCGCCGGCCTTGCTGCAACTTTGGCAACCGTTGGTCCCGGAGACTGCGTGCTTGAAGCACCGAACGGCCATCGATATGCCAAAAAGTTGGCCTCTTCTCGTCTAAAGGTGGATCTTAGCGCGAGGCCCCTCCCGTGGGATGGGCCCAATTCAAATATCGATCTCGAAAAGACAAAAGAACTCATTCGCCGTCACAAACCAACTGTCGTGACGGTTGGTTCTGGTATCTTTCTTTTTCCCCAACCGGTGCGGGAGATCCGGGAAGAAATGGATCGTTCGGCTCCGGATTCGACCCTAATCTATGATGCTGCCCATGTTATGGGTCTAATTGCGGGAAAACGGTTTCAAGATCCATTGCGAGAAGGGGCGGATATCGTTGTCTCAAGTACCCATAAAACTTTAGCAGGTCCGCAGGGAGGAATGATTCTAACAAATGACCGGAATCTAGCTGAGCGTATCGGTAATGCTATTGCACCGTTGCTGGAGAGTAATCACCATCTCGGGCGTCTTCCTGCTCTGGCGGCAACGTTTCAGGAATGGCTTGCTTGTGGTGAGGAGCATGCAAGTAGCATCATAGAGAATGCTCGGGCCCTGGGGAAGGAATTACAAGTCCGGGGTTTACCGATGGTTGGTGAATCCTGTGGAATTACAAACTCTCATACTTTACACCTTATCACTGATGCCTACGGAGCAGATAAGGTGATAGAAGATCGTTTGGAAACTTGCGGTATTATTGTGGGGGCGGTAGGAGCACCCGAAGAGTTGGGAAAGTTCGGGTTGAGACTGGGAGTACAGGAAGTGACTCGCAAGGGTATGACCCTGGTGCACGCTCCGGCTATCGCTGACTGTATTATCGATGCAATGAACGGCGTGAACCCGGAAAGCGTTTTGAATCGGGTAAGGAATATGGCACAGAAGTTTAATCAGGTTCGGTTTACGTTGGAGTAGCTATCATTTGGATCATATGTTTGTTTAGGTTTGGGTGTCCTGAAACTCTGTCATGATCCTCTAATAAGTATCGAAATCCAAGTGTCTTGCAACAGGAGAGCAATTGAGCAGGCAATAGTCCGAAAGTCTTGGAATTTCGGTTTTCTAATTTCCTCTCCGTTTTCAACTACGCGCAATACACAGCTTATTTAAAAAAGGCAGTATGAGATGCATACGGCCTTCAGGCCTCAATATTTACACAAAAATAATCAATAAAGCGACTGTAGATATCGACGGCTTTATGAAGTTGCTTGACCTCAATCCACTCATCCACGGTGTGAGCCTGAGAGATACTTCCGGGTCCCAGTACAATCAGTCGTTTCATTTTAGTTGAGTAAGCAACACCGTCAGTCCCGTAAGGAACTGTTTTGGGCTTACGGGTTCCTGTAAGTTTCAGGGCAGTTTGGACGAGGGGCGAATCCGGGGGAGTGTAGAGTGGCTTATGTTGTTTTAAAATTCTGCACTTGAGTCCGTTTTTTGCCGCACAACTTTTTGTCCTGTCGATCAGTGGTGCAGCATTCACACCGGGCATTAGCCGGTAAGCGAGTTGACAGATGCTTTGAACGGGAGAGACATTCATAGCTGGGTTGTGGTCGTTGATGCCGATACACCATTCCGAACTAGGTGGATCAAACTCTTCGTTACGATACTGTTTTGATGACAGCACTAACTTATTGATTTTCGTCATCTCCCCCAAAAACGGGATCATTTTCAGATTAGCATTGGATCCCTTTAACGTACTCGTGTGTGCCGCCCGACCTTTAGATTCGATACGAATCGATAGTCCGCCCTTATGGGCATATACGACTCGAAGACCTGTAGGCTCACAGATCAGGCCACTCCCATCCTTCGCTTCCTTAAAAAAGTCCGAGTGATTCGTGATGTCGTAGGCACCCCGAGCGTTAACTTCTTCATCAGCCGCGACAACGATGTAGACCGGCGCATTGAGTTTTTTAGCTTTAAAATGGGCTGCGGCACAAATGGAGGCAGCGAGTGGGCCCTTCATATCCGCTGCCCCTCTACCGTACAATCTGCCATCAGAAAGTCGGGCACTAAAAGGACTGCCAGTCCAGTCTTCGGCGTTGACGGCCGGGACGACATCGTTGTGGCTCATCAAGGTCAACCCTCCTGTCCCCTTGCCTAATTTCCCTATGATGGAAAGCTTATCTACCCCATTAGCATCCTTATAGGGAAGTTCCTCTACTTTGAAACCGATCGACTTAAGGACATTCGACACATGATTGGTTATCGGCACATTTGTTAGGTGGCTTACCGAATTATAGCTGATGAGCTCCTTTGTAAGTTTTACTGGATCAGGTGTCATAGTGTGAAAGCTTTCATTTATCTAGGATTTGTGATCACAGTCGATCAGAAAGAAGATTTTAAAGTGCCAAACTAAGGGTAGTCTCGCATTTTCAACGGCGCGTAATCTGGAATCGGATAACAAAGGGGATGATCCCATCCCGCATCCACAGTAAATCGAGACAATTTTAGGCGAGGATTGCAAGATTAGCATTCAGAGTAAAAAGCCTAGAACCTTTTAATTTTCTGATGTTTTTTTGTTTTCTCGCCTGTAAAAACGGTATCGAATGCTTGTAATAAAACATGAAAGCAATAATAGTAGAAGAATTTGGCGAAGCGAATGTTTTGAAGCTTCGGGAGACCCAGAACCTAAATCCTGGAGAAGGTGAAGTCTTGATTCGAACTGAGGCGACTGGAGTGAATCCAGTAGAGACCTACATCAGGAGCGGAACCCATGCCCTAAAGCCGGATCTCCCTTACACGCCGGGTTCCGACGCCAGCGGGACGGTAGATGCGGTTGGAACGGGAGTCAATGACCTGAGTGTTGGAGAGAGAGTCTACACGGCAGGGACAATATCGGGTGCCTATGCCGAACAGATTCTTTGTCAGCGTAGTCAGGTACATGCTCTTCCAGAATCAGTGAGTTTTAACCAGGGGTCGGCAATAAATATACCCTATGGCACGGCCTTTCGAGGTCTCCATCAGAGAGGGGAGGCAAAACCTGGAGAGACCCTTTTAATTCACGGTGCCAGTGGGTCTGTGGGAAGCGCTGCGGCCCAGATGGGAGTTGCTCACGGCATGAAGGTAATCGGTACAGTTGGAACAGAGCGTGGCGCTGAAATGGTTCGGAGTCAGGGTGTAGAACACGTCTTTAATCACAATAGCGAAGGATATCTCGAGCAGATCCGTGAAGTAACCTGTGGGAGTGGAGTGGATCTGATTCTTGAAATGCTAGCCAATGTGAATCTGGCAAATGATCTTTCAATTATTGCTAATAAAGGAAGGATTGTTGTAATCGGCTGTCGAGGAACAATCGAGATTAACCCTCGGGAAGCGATGATGAAAGAAGCGGATATAAGAGGCTTGGTGCTTTTTGGCGCTTCACCGGAGGAAATAGCGAGCATTCACTCCGAGATTGGAAGCGGACTTCGAAATGGTACTTTATCCCCGATCGTCGGTAAAGAAATGTCCCTAAGTGAAGCGGCCGCGGCCCACGGAGCGGTTCTTGAGGCTGGGGCTTACGGGAAGATTGTTCTCGTCCCATAGATTTTCTTTTCTCTGTTTGTACCGGAGATTCAAACGTGGAGTTAGGCTACCGGTATTACCAAATCCCTAGTCCCTTAAGTTCTGTCGTCACCTCTCTAGCCCAACCGGAATTAGCCCGAGGATTAGCGGGACTGGGGTGGATGATTCTCGAAATCTTAACTTGTAATCCAGCAAGAGCGAGAGCGGCGCGTTTTTCAGCAAAAGTTCCGATGGCGATGAGCCATTCCGGTTCAAGGGTTTCAACTAAACTTCGGAGGTGAGCGTCGCATGCGAAATATAGTGGATCTGACTCTTTGGAGGGTAATTTGTCTGGCGTTCTGTTTCGTCCGCTTGCTTCCATGAATACGAGTGGACAGTAGTTGGCGACATAATGGTGGGTGAAGAACCGATCGGCAGACCCAAATTTCTCGGAGAAAAGACCCCAGAGCCTAGTTCCACTTACCTCAGAGCGATTGCATTGAAAACCTTCGATGGGTCTTCGGGGATGCTCTGTGTCGGGCTTTCCGACGGAGACCGCGATCCCCAGCCAATCCTTCACCATTTTTACCTCTCCAAATGGGATCCCTGTTTGGGCCATTCCCCAGGGTCCGGGATTCATCCCCAAAAAAATGATGTCCTTTTTTGTCGAGGCATATTTTTCAGCGTAGATGGAAAAAGACCGCCATGCGTACACGAGAGGGTTATAAACGTGGGTGACAGGCTTGGAAAACGACAGTTTCCCTACAGTATCACGATTGGCCTTGGCCAATTCCAGAATTTGTGAAGAGAGCGGCATGAAGCTAGTGGATGGGCTGATTCGACAGTTAAGATACAAGTTGCATAAGTCGAACTTCGCGGCACTCTCGTAATCATCAGCCTAAACTCTGTTATTTCAATCTCGAATCAAAGTTTCCTTCTGTTGATTATCCTCTGTGCCGTGGATTATTTCGGACCTTTTTCTCTAGGGTACAAAGAGGATAAGATCTAACCTATTAGTAGAATGGGGATTAACGGTGACATGCTGGATGAATGTACGAATCCCTGGGGAAAGAAAGCTATCGGGAGGTTTTAGGAAAGGGATCGATGAAACTGTTTTCTTTAAATTCGAAATGGTGTTGAATCTAAAAGGTTCATTACTGAACCCGAGGGAAAAATTTCGTGTTGTGAAAAACGTTCCTCCAATTTGGGTGGTTTCAAATCTTTTAAATTTCCAGAGGTAATTAAAGATGCAGATATACGCTACTTCTGACCTGCATGTTGACTTCAATGAGAATATGCAGTGGGTCGAGGGACTCTCTTTCTCCGAATATGTCGATGGTATTCTCATCGTGGCGGGAGATCTGAGCGATAACACTGATGATATAAAGCGATCGCTTTCAATCCTAAGGGGTAAGTTTCAAAATGTTTTCTTTGTCCCAGGGAACCATGATCTGTGGACAGTCCGGGATAGACCTTTAAACTCTCTATCCAAGTTCCGGCGAATCCTCAAAATCTGTCGAGAACTCGATATTGAAACTGAACCACGATTGCTATCAGATAAGTCGACTGCCTCACCTCTTTGGATTGTCCCCCTTTTTTCCTGGTATGTTAAGCCGGAAGAGGGGATGGATAGTCTTTATGTACCCAAGCAGGGTGAGGATCCTTCGCTTCGGATGTGGGGAGATAATCGGTTTGTTACTTGGCCCAATTCGATCAGTTCACCTTCCGATTATTTTCTTTCTATCAACGAAAAGAGATTTAGCGCCTTAAGGCAGAGTCCGGTCATTTCTTTTAGTCATTTCCTGCCTCGTGGTGAATTGATCTTCGCCACGAAGGAAGAAAGAACGAATATGGAAATAAGGAATGATGCTCATCCGACGTTCAATTTTAGCCGGGTTGCTGGCAGCTGGGGCTTGGATCGACAGATTAGGAAAATAGGTTCCTCGATTCATGTTTATGGCCATCAGCATCGGAACCGGCGACGCAGTATTGATGGTGTCGTATACATTTCCCATTGCTTAGGATATCAGAGGGAACGCGATAGGCGACTAATCAAGACCGTGAAGGAAGGACCATTGCTGATCTGGAACAACGGGAGGGTGAATTAACGCCTATGCATGGCATGCCTAATGAATTGTGACACACTATTTGTGTAAGGACTCAAGGAAATCTTCGATTTCATCGAGAGTATTGCCAAGGATGTGTTTTCACATCGGTTCCTCAAACGAAAAATTGGAACAATAGATTGCATAGAGGAAAGAGTATGTCTTTGGCTCAAGCCCTCTTTATGAAGCGACGACTTGTCTCATAGTTTTCCGAATCGGAGTGAATGGCCTAACTGGTGGTGGGAGAAGGATTCGAACCTTCGAAGCGTTACCGCAGCAGATTTACAGTCTGCCCCCTTTGACCACTTGGGTATCCCACCAAATTCCCGAGAGAAGGAGTAAATTATGGGAGGAAGACCATTTGCCAAGGACAAATTGGAGAGGATTGGCGAAATTTTTCTTTAGTCAGCAGACTGGATTCGGGAAAACTGGGAAAATTTTGGCCTAATAGGTCAGAAAGTGCAAGTCCACGATTATGGGGATGAGGAGCTTTATGTCGAAAGCCTTAGAGGTCTCGCTTAATTGTGGGATGACATGCATCTTGGCTTTGAGTGGGAAAGGTTTCTGCTGTGAGTATTACTAGATTAAGTGACGGCTAAGGATTTGCGACGGGTGGCCGGAGAATTTGTTCCTAGCTAGATCAAAAAAACCTAACATAAGAATCCTTCCGAAGGCGCTTCATCCAGCTATCCCGGGCTTTTTTAGCAATCTGGCCAGCAAGGATATTCTCAATGGTATCACGCACTTCGGACAAGACCTGAATCCCTTCATCCATTTTATCCTCAAGGTAGAGGATAAAGATCTGTTCACCAAGTTCAATCGGTTGACTGTACTGATGTGGATCGAGGGCAAAAGCGGCTTTACTGAGTTCCGGGCGAAGATCCGCTCGATTAATCCAACCCCAGTCTCCACCTTTTTTGCCGCGGGAGTCCTGGCTCTCTTCTCTGGCGATTTCAGAAAATTCAACACCCTTATTTAGTTTTTGTATGATTCTCTCGGCATTTTGGCGGAGTAAGTCTTTGGGTTCATCCGCTAGGGGTTTTAGCATAATGAGTCGGAGGTGGACGCTCTCTTCTTGGAAGAAATGAATCTTATTCGCATTGTAGAAGTTCTCTATTTTTTCAGGACTGATCTCGGAGAGAGACTTCCGCATTTCGCCGCGCATCACACTAACGATTATGCTCTCTTTGAGATCGCTGCGGAATTCACTCACCGTCTTGCCTTGTTCCTGGAGACTCTCGAGAAATTTTCTTCGATCATCGTTAAAGTCTTCAATCAGTATCCGATCATATTCGTTTTCGATTATCGTTTGCGGAATGTTGTATTCTTTTTTATTGAATTCCTTTACAATCAGCACTCGGTCTATCAGGTCCTGAAGGACATCGAAATAAAGTTGCGACATTAGTTGCTCGAATTCCATCGAGCTCCTTGCCTTCTGACGGATCTGGCCAATTAGTGGCGCCATTTCGCGTCGGAGCTCCTCATACGTTATAATGCGCTCCTCGGCAACAGCCGCAATGCCATGTTTGAAGGGAGGTTCCCAGATCCGATTGGCCTCTTGGGCAACTAGGACGAGTCCTGCCAGTTGCAAGATAAGCCATGTAGCGATAGACCTTACGATCATTGGGTACATAAGCTCTTGATCAGATGAAAAATAGAGAACCTTCTTAGTCGTGATCTTCCTAGTTGTAAAGATCAGATTATAGCCGCAGTTTAGACAGAAAGGTTCGAATTTCTCGAAGTCTTGGGAGGGGTGAGTTTTTAGTCAGTCGAGGAAACCTCCCGTTGATTTTGATGAAAGTCTCGCGTTGAATTGAGGATCTGTGACACTTTAGCCGGTCCCCTTCTGTTTCGACGGTAAGGATGCCATTAAGTTCTGCCAGACAACGAATTTCTGTAACTAAAAGAAGGGCCTTGATCGGCTTGGGAATGGGACCAAATCGATCTACGAGAGCCTCCTGTATTTCTTTGATATCGGACGGGTTGACAGAAATAGCGAGTTGCCGGTAAAAATCGATACGGAGGCGGGTCTCAGGAACATAGGTCGAAGGGATATAAGCCTCAATATTTCCAATTCGGGAATCCCCCAATTCCTCCTCCTTTATTACAGCAAAACCTGGGGATAGGTTGCCTTTTTCTTTCTTTTCGTCTGTCCCAACATTTATGAAGTCAAGACGAAGGTTTGTGCGGATGATCTTGGCAGATTTTTTCCCTTTTAGTCGGGCGATACTCTGTCTTAATAGGTGACAGTAAAGTTCGAAACCGACGCCGGAGATGTGGCCGCTCTGTTGGGCCCCCAGTAGATTTCCGGCCCCACGGAGTTCTAAATCCCGCATCGCGATTTTATAACCAGCACCTAGCTGGGTGTATTGTCGGAGAGCGGAAAGACGCTTCCGAGCTTGGTCGATCAACTCGGTATGCCGGTGTAGGAGGAGGTAGGCATAAGCCTGCTTCTTGAAGCGACCTACTCTGCCTCGAAGCTGGTAGAGCTGGGAGAGCCCGAAACGATCTGCGCCTTCGATGATAATTGTATTGCAGTTTGGAATATCAAGACCGGACTCGATGATAGTGGTACAAACCAGGACATCAAATTCTCCTGCCACGAAACGAGTCATGATGTTTTCCAAATCTCGTTCTTCCATTTGGCCGTGGCCCACCGCGATACGTAAATCGGGGAGCAGTTCTCTGAGATGATTAGCAACGGAATCAATTGAATCTACTCGGTTGTGGAGGTAGAAGACTTGTCCACCACGGGCTACTTCAAAGGAGATTGACTTCTTGACGATCTCAACGCTGTAGCTCTTGACATCTGTCTTGATAGGAAGCCGATCTGAAGGCGGGGTTTCGATAACACTGAGATCGCGGGCACCCATGAGGGCGAGATAAAGAGTCCGGGGGATGGGTGTCGCACTCATTGTCATAACATCCACATTATGTTTAAGTCGCTTGAGCTTTTCCTTGTGTCGTACCCCGAATCGGTGCTCCTCGTCGATCACAAGGAGTCCGAGATTGTTGAAATGGATATCTCGTCCGAGAAGACGATGGGTGCCGATAATCACATCGACACCTCCTGAGCGCATTTGAGATAAGATTGCTTTTTGTTGGTTCCTGGTCCGAAAACGGCTGATCATTTCAACGACAATGGGAAAATCTGCCATACGCTCGCGAAAAGTATTAAAATGCTGTTGGGCCAAAACAGTTGTTGGGACGAGTATCGCTACTTGCCGTCCATCCATTACCATTTTAAATGCGGCTCTAATGGCGACTTCTGTCTTCCCGAAACCGACATCGCCACAGATTAGCCGGTCAACCGGTTTAGGGAGTTCAAGATCGTGCTTTATATCTTCGATCGCTCTAAGCTGATCTGGAGTCTCTCGGTAAATGAATGCATGCTCAAATTCCTTTTGCCAGTTAGTGTCGGGACTACAGGCATGCCCCTTAATGAGATTTCTTTGAGCTTGAAGGTTGAGAAGTTTGGCTGCGAAATCGAGAGTCGCTTTCTCTGCCGCACGACGGGTCTTGTCCCAAATATTGGTCCCAAGCCGAGCCAGTTTTGGCCTGACCTTAGTTAAGCCGACATAACGGGTAAGTAGGTGAGACTCGCTCAGAGGAAGATGCAGGGTAATCCCTCCATCAAACTCAAGTGAGAGGACTTCTTCTTCTATACCTTTAAGCTTCATTTTAGAGAGGCCCCGATAAGCGCATATGCCGTGCTGTATATGAACGATCATATCGCCCTCTACGAGTTCAGAGAAGTCGAGTAACTGGTCTACTTGAGAGCGATTGGGGAGTGCTCTGTTCGTCGATCCAGTCAAATGTTTCCTATAACGCCCGAAGATTTCAGAGTCGCTGACGACAACAAGACCGATTTTATCATTATCCTGGGACCACGCGATTGTATCAGCAGAATCCCGAAAACTAATGCGGAACCCTTTCCTCAGATTTCCTCTCCGAAAAATAGGAGAAATATTTTGTAGGTGTTCATTCTTAGCGATGATTTCAGTTAGGCGTTCTTCGACGCCTCGGTTTGGAGTAACAAGGAAAACAACGTAACCTTCATTCTTCCACTGAAGGATTTTTCCTAAAAATTGACTCCTCGCTTCTTGTTCAGAATGCAACCGATCGACTCCAATCTCCCACTCGAAATTATAGGTCCGATAGCCGGTTAATGGTTCCGTGCAGAAAACTTCCTTTTTGCCCTTGGTCGCTAAAACAGGATTCGTAATTTCGAATTCCGACACTGCGTACCAAAGATCATTACGTTGCGACCTAGAATCGAGTAGATCCTGAAAATTAGGTACTGCGGAATGGTTTCCCTCGGAGGAGCTAAAAAACGAGGGAAATTCCGAGAAGAGATGTTCTGGTTCCCATAGTATCCAATTAATCGAATCCCCCAGGTAATCATAAATATTTTGTTCCCGGGTCTGTGAACGCCCGTAAGGGACGGACATTATTGTGAGGCTTTCAACCTCACTAAGAGAGCGTTGAGTTGTTGGATCATAGGTCCTTATGGATTCGATTTGATCGCCAAAAAAATCGATACGGTAAGGCTGATTAGCATTAACCGGGTAGAGATCGATTAATCCACCACGAATGGCAAATTGGCCCGGTGTCTCACAGATCGCCTCGGAGTCGTATTTCAGTTCTGAGGCCAGTTTTTCGACTAGGTCTCCAAAAGGGAATTCAGAACCTGAAGAGAGGATGATCTCGTCAGCAAGGAGTTTTGTTAATGGAGGTACGGGATGTATTAGGCCCCTTGGTGTGGAGACTATTACAAGTCTACAATCATTTGTTTTCAGTTCACGGAAATCCTTGAGCCGAGTTAATGTTGAGAGACGATCGCATTCCGAATCAAATAATGCCTGACTATCGGTTTCCAGGGATGGAAGATCTGGGAGAATTCTAGCTTCGACCTGATTTGTGTTCATGATACTGGAAGATATGAACTCGATATCTTCCATCCACTGTTCCGCTAATGCATGATTTATGGTGAGCAAAATCGAGACGGGCGCCGATTCTCCAGTAATAATCTGGCTGCAGATTGCGGGGGCTGCAGCCAGATTCACTCCCGTTAGAAAGTGGTTAATTCGATTCCGTACTCTGGTGGCTGCTCGCACAGTCAGTTCTCGGCGAATTCAATTTGATTCCAATTCAAGAGTGCGACTCTAGCTGCTTCCTCTTCGGCTTCCTTCTTACTCGATCCTTCACCCATTCCCACTCTTTGGCCAGCTACTGATACTTCCACTTGGAAATTTTTTTCATGAGCTGGTCCAGACTCGGCAGTCACTGCGTATATGAGGGCGTTATTGCCAAATATCGGTTGAACTAATTCCTGCAGACTCCCCTTTGGATTCTGTTCCTGATGAATGAAATTGGCCAAATGTCCTTGTATGTTACCGTACCACGGAAGGATTATTTTTCGGACAGTTTCCCAATCGCTATCCAGATATATTGCACCGATGATAGCTTCAAGCACATCTTCGAGAATTGAATCACGGGTTCTGCCTCCTTGGTGTTCCTCGCTTGTGCTCATCCGGATGTAGGAACCGAGCCCCAGCTTGCGAGCTAGTTCGGCAAGATGAGTACCTCGAGAAAGAGCTGATCGCGCCTGGCTCAGCACGCCTTCCCGTTCCAAAGGCATTAGCTTTAAAAGTTGCTCCGCGAGAATTGCTGAAAGAATCGCATCTCCGAGAAACTCAAGACGTTGATTATGCTGCCTATGACCTATTGAATGGGATCTTTTTTGGAAAAATGAGGGATGCGTTACGCTTCGTTCCAGAAGCTCTTTGTCTCTAAATTGGTAGCCGATAGCCTTTTGGAGCGCTTCGATACTGAGTTCTCTACCGGAAAGTTTTCTGCTTCTATGTTCCAACATGTTCTTTCGAAATTGCGGCTAAATATAGATCATATAACGATGGTTGGAATCCGTAACCAGGATGTAACAAAGAGATTAAGAAAATCATCCCTCGCCTAGGGTTTGTGATCAAAAGGCTTGGGGCAGCTTAGAATTGTACTCGGATAAATCGACCTCGAGATTCTATTAGTTGTTCCCTAATCAAGATTAAATCGATCGATTACTTCCAGTGAGAGGTGTTTGTAGGCTATAGCTCCAGCGCTAAGTTTGTCGTACTGAAAAATAGAATCACCAAAACTTGGGGCCTCGCTTAGTCTGGTCGATCTTGGGATAACGGTTCTAAAAACCAAATCTTTGAAGTGACTCCTCACCTCATCGGCGACTTGTCGGCATAGATTAGTCCGTGAATCGTACATGGTCATAATTATCCCTCCAATGTCGAGTTTTGCATTTACCCCAGCATCGCGGAGCCGTTCGACAACACTCAGAATCTGGCCTAGACCCTCCATCGCCAGATATTCACACTGCAAGGTTATAAGGAGATGGTCAGCTGTTGCGAGTCCATTCATAGAGAGCAAACCCAGAGCTGGCGGACAGTCAATTATGATGACTGAATATTGATCTGAATCTTTTAAAGGCTGCAAGCATCGCGTTAGTTGGGCGAGATAGTCATCTTTCTGGGACAACTCGATTTCTGCCGCCGCCAGATCCACTTCAGAAGGGATAAGAGCCAGATGATCAAGGGAGGTTGGGACAACCTTCTGCTCCGAAGATCCTTCCCCACTAAGGGGGCCGTAGAGGCTAGCCCCTTTAGATTTTTTGATCCCGAGTCCACTGGTAGCATTGGCTTGAGGATCGATATCAATGATCAAAGTCTCAATTCCCCTACTAGCCAAAGCGGCACCAAGATTGATTGCTGTTGTTGTCTTTCCAACTCCGCCTTTCTGATTTGCAACGGTAAAAACGGTTGATGCCATTTGTGGACAGTATGCGATAGGGTTACGATCCGAGTCTAGCTCAAAGATTTTGAAACTTCCACAAGGGTGTTAATCCTAAGGCTTCCCGTACTAACCTTCGGTGTATTTAAGGAGAAGCTTATCGTTAGAAAGGTCTCTGGTTCCGAGTGATTTTTCGATTTTAAGGTTCGAATAAAGGCGTAATTACCAAGTATGTACAGAAATATTTTAATGCAGTGACTTAACGAATGTCTCACAGCAACTTAGAGTTCCCTTTAATTTATCTAACAGGGTCCCTATAAAAACAGTTTGAAATCTACGCGATTTTCTGGCAGACAGATTCCTGAACCACTTTTTGGGAGGATTGACTGTTTGGGGTTAAGACCCTTGTTCGGTTCAAGGATCTGTTCAAATCTTTGGAGCACTTCCTCTGGCGCGGTAGCCAAGTGGTAAGGCCGGAGTCTGCAAAACTCCTATTCGCCGGTTCGATTCCGGCCCGCGCCTCCATAAATGATCGCTAGATTTAGATTGCGAGTTACCCGTACTGGATAGGAGCTACTTTTCTGCCTGATTATTGTTTTTAGGGGTCGGATTAACGATCTGAGGATAGCTTTATATCCGTTCTCCGGAAATCACAGACACCTGTCATGTCCTCATGGTAGCTCATCCGTTTTTTTATTAACCAGAGGCGGAAAGTGATTTGACGGACTCGTATATATCTTAACTCTATTTCTTTTCAGATAGAATCCTTTGAAGTGTTTTCATCCCGCTAGGGAGATCAGTGAATTCACCGTCAAGTTGAGCTTCGTAGCACTGCGCGAGCAGAGGCCCAAAGGAAGGTCCCGGTTCTTGACCGAGTTTAATTAGGTGGCGGCCTAAAACGATGGGTTTGGGGGCGGAATCAATCACTGCGAGTGCCTCAGCTCGGCTGATCAACCATTCGCCCGCATCGAATCTGTCTACTTTGAGAGGAGGGCGGCCTTTCATGTCAGCTTGCGCCACTCTTACAAGACGGTCGATCCGTTTTACTTTTCGCGCTAGTCTTCGGATGGCGGAGTCGCCCGCTTTCGATCTGTAAAGTTCGAGAGGACGCAGGTGTGTAGATACTAGGGGAATGACAGAGTCGATTAGTTCCTTATGTTGAGTCATCCTCTGGAGAAATGAACGGGTTGGTACTTCACCGGCACTTTCATGGCGAGGGGAGCGGATACGTCCTGATTCGAATACAGTGGTCAAAGGTTTACCAAGATCATGGCAGAGGGTAGCAAAACCGACGACGAGATCTTCCCAATCATCCCCAGTTCTTTCTTCAGCAAAGGCATCCATACAATGAAGTGTGTGTGTCCACACATCGCCTTCAGGATGCCATTCAGGTTCCTGCTTGCACCCAACGAGAAGATTAAGTTCAGGGAAGTCCTTCAGCCAGTCACAGGATCTAAGGAAATCCAAACCCGTAGAAATTTCCCGACCCTTCAGGAGAAGTTTTCTGAATTCCTCGAATACCCTTTCTGGCGGTAGATCCTCGGGTTCGATATGCCGACAGAGTTCGACTGTATCAGCGGAAACCTGGAAACGGAATCTTGCCGCTAATTGCATGGCTCGCAGTACCCTAAGAGGATCTTCTACGAATTTCTCCGTTGTATGACGCAAAATACCCATTTCCAGATCTTTAAGTCCGTCAAAGGGATCGAAGATTCTATTCTCTATCGGATCCCAGGATATTGCATTTACCGTAAAATCTCTCCGGCCAGCTGCTTCTTTTGGACCCATATTGGGGTCACCTTCTATTTCGAATCCCTTATGTCCTTTCCCGGATTTAGACTCACGTCTAGGAAGGGAGATGTCTATTGCGATTCCTCGAATCTTGAACACGGAGAAAGCTTTACCGACCTCGTCGACTGAATAGTGATCAGACAGGAGATTCTCTAGTTTCCTAATTTCGAGACCAAAAACTTCAATATCGACGTCTTTGACTGGTTCTCCCAAGAGCGCATCGCGGACGCTGCCTCCCACCAAATGAGGTTTCCCTCCGGCATCTTTAATGAGCTTGAACAAGTGAAGACATTTGTCCTTGAAAGAGGCGGGAAGAAAAACAGGCTCTTTCTCAAGCTTCATGGGGAACGATGTTCATTGGAATCCGAATTCCTTTCTAAGACCTGTTGGAGGCTTTGTCGAAGTTAATCCGGTCGGATTGGCGAGTGCACCTTTCTGGTTCGTGGAAGTTTGATCGATTTTAAGGCTCCACTTTTTTCGCCTCAAAAGGGAGATTCTGGTTCTTTCCAAAGACAAATAACCGAGGTCGGGCATAAAGGCGAGACCCCTAGTTTCATGTAAGTGTTACCTCTATGACGAGAACGGTTGAAGATTTACGGAAATTTTGTCTTAGTCATAACATGATAAATTCGAAGAAACAGACTTTTTTTCAGATTGGGGCTGTCCTATTAGTAACGGGAATGTTAATGGGTTGTCTCCAAGCGCCAGATGAAAAACACTACGAGATTAAGGGCGAGGTAATCTCGATTTATTCGCTAAACAATGAGATTACGATTAGGCACGAGGAAATTCCCGGATTTATGCCGGCTATGACAATGCCGTTCAAAGTTAAAAATGTGCGGATCCTGGAAGGTCTAATCCCGGGGGACAGAGTGCGCGGAACATTTGTCGTTGCAGCCCATGAGAGTTATCTGACTGATTTGACCCGTGAAGGATCAGATGGAGCAGACCTGCCCGCAATTGTATTACCTAATGGAGTAAGACTGATTCAAAAAGGAGATACGATTCCGGAAATAGCATTTCTGGATGATAATAATCGGCAAACAAAACTCTCGGACTTCTTGGGAAGTCCGCTGGCCTTGACCTTCATCTACACACGTTGCCCCATCCCTAATTTCTGTCCATTGATGGATAGAAATTTTATTAAGGTACAAGCAGCAATCAAGGAGGGTGTTCAACTTTCTCGAGATACTCAGTTGCTCTCGATTACATTTGATCCAGAACATGACACGGTGGAGGTCTTGCGAAGGCATTCGGCGAAGCTTGGAGCAGATGTGAAAATTTGGCGATTTTTAACCGGGGACAAGGAAGCAATTACCCATTTGGGAGAGCAGTTAGGTATCACAATTGTTAGAGATAGCATGGGAACATCGGAGATCACTCATTCGCTCCGCACTATTGTCGTCGACCGGGAAGGGAAAGTAGCAAGAAACTTTCGAGGTAACGACTGGACCCCAGATGAGTTGATTAAGGAGCTTAGCAAATTATAGGTGAGAGATCGGGTCAGAAAGCCACTAATATTGAGATAAGAGTTTATTATTTGTGAATACCCAGGATTGAGCTGTAAGCCTCACCCTTTAAAGAGTACTGGGAAACTGAATTATCCTGGCTTAAGGATAGCGAGAAATGTTGCTCCTGAGACAACGAGTAGGACAATTAGATAAAATACCGTTGGGAGTCGCAGTTTTTTTGCTGAGACGAAGAGTACAGCAATTGTAAGAAGGAGCCAGATAGCGAGTTTTACTTGTACCCAGAAGGGGAATCCGATGTGGAGTAAGACCGTGAGTGCCAAACCTGTGATCAGAATAACAAACATGGCTACATTGCCCGTCACCCTAGCAACGAAGCGATTTGAGTCGGAGTAACATATTATCACAATTGAACTGATTAACATAAAGACGCCAACAATGTGTAGAGTCTTAACTAAGCTGTAGTTTAGCATTTGATTAGGCTGAAGATGCGGATGGTCTTTACAAGACAGATCTCGTGAGGATACTTTCTATCCTACGGTAATGCTAATTGCTAAAATGAAAATATGAAATCCTATTTTGACCTAGAAGGCGACGGGGGCTCAGATGTGATTGGTCAAGTGGTTTCTCAAAAAGAGAAAATTGCCGACCGTCTCTCAGGTGTGAGCAACCTTCTGCCGATTGCTTCGGGGAAGGGCGGTGTCGGGAAGAGCACTATAAGTATGCAATTAGCGGCCTCCCTAAATCAATTGGGAAAGAAGGTTTCATTGCTGGACGCCGACCTTAATGGACCTACCCTTGCTCGTTTATCGGGACTTCGTGAGGTGGCATTGGTTCCCGGTAAGACCGGATTAATTGTGCCGGAAACCAAATCGGGAATTGGTGTCATTTCCCTCGGTTCAGTTATTCCTGAGACCGACATGGTTGAATTCGAGAGTGTGGCGCAAGGGGATTCACATGTCTGGAGGGCAGCAAAAGAATTTGCCACACTAGCTGATATAATTGGAGCTACAGACTGGGGATGTTTAGACTTTCTCTTGGTAGACCTTCCTCCCGGGCCTGAGCGGTGTTTCCAATTTGCAGAATTCTTTGAAAATAAAGCTTCTTTTGTAATGGTCTCAATTCCTTCAGAGATTTCTCAGGGAGTTGTAAATCGTTCTGTAGCGGCGATACGACAAGCTGGATCATCGATTACAGGTTATATTGAAAACATGTCCGGGTACTACTGCGCTGAAACGGAAGAGATGAAGCCACTTTTCCCGGCAGGTAATTTCCCAATTGATGTTCCTTTGTTGGGCAAAATTCCATTTGATCCCGAACTGGCTCAGTGTTGTGATAAGGGAATGACAGTTTCAGATATTCCCGACTCCCGAACTGCTAAAGTGCTACGCGATATTGCGGTTCTAATTGTCAACGAAATGGATAAATAACGCGAAGGGTTTAAAGTATGAGATTCCTCTGTGTCAGTTGCGATACCCAAATGAACCTGCTCAAGAATGATGAAGGAGTGGTTCCAGATGAACGTGGTTCTCTTTCCTTGCAATACGAGTGTCCCGATTGTTTGGTCCAGATCGCTATGTTGACGAATCCCTTTGAGACTCAGATGGTCTCTTCCCTGGGTGTTGAGATTGGCGGGAAAACTCTTTCTGAAGGCGAGGGTATCGTAATTGACGAAACGGGAGAGGCGGTTGGAGTTAAGCCGGTTTCAGCTTCCGAAGAGTCGGGTAAATGTCCCTTTTCTCAGGAAGCGAGAAGAGCACTCGGTGCGTCTTCCGAAAGAACGGAATCCTCTCAGGTGAATGCTGAGATAAAGTGGACTGCGCAAGCTCTGGTGCGTCTTAAAAATATCCCAGAGTTTGTCAGACCTATGGCAAAGCAGGGAATCGAAAGGTACGCAATTGAGCAAGGCTATACCCAGGTTAACGAGGAATGCTTGGCATCAGCAAAGGAGCATTTTGGGATGTGATTCTAAGAATCTGAAGGAAGTTTCAGGTGTGTAAGATGTAGACACCTCCGACAGCTCCTTCCCCGGAGCACTTTTTTTCAAAGAAAAGATTTTTGAATAATGAGATCTCTCCCTGGAAATGCGCACGTCCCTGACGATTGTGAGCAAACCGATTCAATCGGGGAAAAGGAATCTAAACCCTTTGCCTATTCCCGCCCTTACGTTATTTCCTGGAATTTGACGAATCGCTGCAATTTGAAATGTCAACACTGTTACCTGGATGCAGGAGCAAAAAGCGTTCAGCGTCTGAAAGAGGGAGGTTTTGCCGATCGTACTGAAATGGGGACGGAAGATTGTTTTCAAGTAATTGATCAGATTGCCTCATTTGCACCAGAAGCGCTCACCATTTTGACAGGTGGAGAGCCATTGTTACGCCCGGATATCTTAGATATCATTCGATATGCAAAAGAGCATGATCTGTGGACAGTATGCGGGACCAACGGAGTTCTAATCACTGAAAACCTGGCAGGGCTTTTACAGGAAAATGGGTTACGGGGACTGTCCCTTTCCCTGGATTCACTAGATCCATCTGGCCACGACCGCTTTCGTGGTGTTAAGGGCGCGTGGAAGAACACGGTAAATGGTGCCAAGATACTTAACAAAACCGGACTCTCATTCATCGTTCAGACAACTGTGGGTAAACATAATCTTGGCGAAATTTCTTCTATTGCCGATTTTGCTCATTCCGAAATGGGAGCAAAGGTTTTTAACCTTTATTTTCTAGTATCCACAGGTCGCGGTCAGTTTGTTTCCGACATTTCAAGTGAAGAATACAAACGGGTGTTGGTCGAGCTCTCTCAGATTCAGCGAAAGTTTGATGGCGAAATGGTAACCAATGCCAAGTGCGCTCCTCACTACTTCAGGCATCTTTTTGAAGAAGAACCGGGTTCTAAATTCTTGAAATCGTTTTCCGGTGGTGCAGGAGGGTGTCCGGCTGGAACCCATTACATGGGAATTCGTCCTAATGGTGACATGACTCCTTGTCCTTATCTGCCCCTCTATGGAGGCAATCTGAGAGAAAAACCAATGCTCGAAATTTGGAACGAATCGGATCTTTTCCGGACTATTCGTAAACGGAATCAGTTGGGGGATCGATGCGGTGAATGTGAGTTTAATCCGCGGTGTGGGGGATGTCGAGCGAGGGCTTTCGGTAGTAATGGTGACTTCATGGCAGAAGACCCCCTTTGCGATTATTCTCCAGGGAAGTATTCTCAGGATCAGATAGGAGTTGGGTCAGGGATTGAATATGGCCTTCCTTTTTCATTTAGTGAATCGGATGAGGTTCAATGGGAACTAGCTGCTCAGGAACGAATGAAACGCATTCCTGCCTTTGTCCGAGGGATGGTGAAACGATCGGTCGAGAAATACTGTCGCGAGCATGGGTTGAGTAGGGTAACGCCCGACGTGTTGACGGATATTCGAAAACGGATGCCGACGCCGAAGATTTTTGGGGAGCGATAGGCCCCAATAGGTATAGGAATGAATGAAATTACAATCTCCCATCAGTGGGACTATAACTAATCCGACGGGTGTGTTGATGGAAGGAGAGTGGCCGAGACTGTTTTATAGGGATTCTCTCTTGATATGTTCAATGCATTTTATCTAACAATTGATCGTAGAAGGAGGCGATGCTCTTCGCTACGAAAATTGCAGGCTTCATAAAATTAGACGAATACGCGGAAAATTCCTCGACGTAGCGCTGACCATTTGCCAGATTCGCCCAGTGAAGGCTCTTATAAACAGTTAGGGGTATTAAAACCGAAGAATCCTAAATTTACAGTATGTACAAAAAAATACTTGTCCCAGTAGATAACTCTGAATTCTCGAATCACGCTATTCAGGTAGGAATTGAGATTGGCAAGAGGTATGACTCTGAATTAACAGGCAATCATGTTTATGCGGCGAAGATGCATGATTACCGGTTCAAGCAAATGGAGTTCACGTTACCGGACGAATATTTGCAGGAAACGGAGTTAGAGAGGCAAAGGAAAATTCATGATAGTCTCATAACGATGGGACTTAAGCTGATTTCCGATTGCTATCTTAACGAGATGGACGAGCAATGTCGTGATGCCGGCTTGTCTTTAGAAAAGAAGATGATGGATGGGAAGCACCATGTGGAAATCCTTAAGGACATGGCGGCTTCTTGTTACGATCTAACAGTCATAGGCATAAAGGGTATTGGTAAGACAAAAGACAGTCAGATCGGATCTGTCTGTCAGCAGGTGGCAACAAATGCAAAGGGCGATGTTTGGGTCGTAAAGCATGTTGAAGGGGAGAATGGGTCGGTAAGGGATTCCATCCTGGTAGGAATCGATGGAAGTCCTCAGTCCTTTGGCGGTCTAATGACGGCGATTGATCTTGCGAAGAAGATGGGCAAAAAGCTGACACTGATCAGTGTATATGATCCCTATCTTCACTATATGGTATTCAACGGCATCGTCGATGTTTTGACTGAAAAAGCGGCAAAAGTATTCCGATTCGAAGAACAGAATCAACTTCACGAGGAGATAATCGATACTGGCTTGGCGCAGATTTACCAGTCCCATCTGGATGTTGCTGGAAGTATGGCGAAAGATGAAGGATTGGAAGTAGAAAAGGTTCTTCTTGACGGAAAGGCTTATCAAAAAATTCTGGATCATATACGTAAAAATCCACCCTGGGTTTTGGTTATGGGCCGGATAGGGGTCCACGCAGAGAATGAGACGGCGGGCCTCGGTAGTAATTCTGAAAATCTATTGAGGATGGCTCCTTGCGATGTGCTGCTTACTTCTAAACAGGTGTATCCAAAACTGGATGTGAAGGCTGAGGAGAGCATCTCTTGGACTCCGGAGGCGGAAAACAGGATGACGCGAGTCCCTCGGCTAGTTAAAGGGATTGCTCGCACGGCCATACTACGTCTTGCGGTAGAGCAGGGCCATAGCGTTGTCACTAATTCGTTAATCGATGAAGCGATGGATCGGTTTATGCCAAAGTCGGCGGCCGAAGCCACGAAAGATCTGGCAGAGACGATTGCTTTTGAAAAAGCAAGTAAGGGGGATGCTGCTATCTGCAACCATTGTGGTACAACCGCTTCGGAGGAGGACCCTGTGAAATGTGCTATTTGCGGAGAGCGCGATTTTCAGAAAGTCACGGTCGAAATGGTTGACAAAATCATCGCTTCAGAGGGGGGATCTAAGGAGGAATCCTCATATGATGGCCGCAAGCTTAGGTGGACCAGTGATGCGAGAGGGCTTCTTCCGGCAATACAGGACAATTATCAGAAGCGGCGGGCAAAGGCCTATATAGAAAAAGCGGCAAGGATGCGTAAACTCAATGCTGTGACATTAGAATTCGCTGAAAAAATCCTCACCGAACTAGGCCATGAAGAGAGTATAGCCGAGTATGCAGAGAAGAATGATCGGGACGGTGGAACGGTAGAGGAAGAGGAAATTCACGATTCAGGATTGAAGTTAATTGTAAGAGACAAGGGTAATGTACCGTTGAGATCTGTGTTTTCCTGGACCGATGATGCTGCAGAGCGGATTTTGCGAGTGCCGGCTGGTTTCATGCGGGACAGAGTTCAGGGGAAAGTAGAAAATATGGCCCTCGATGAAAAGATTTTAGAGATCAATCTAGAACTTGTGGAAAAGGGTATATCGGCCGGAAGGCAAATGATGGAAGAGATGCTTGCTTCTGCGGGTCTTTCGAAAGATTCGAATGGAGTAGATAGTAGTAACGGATCGAACTATAAAAATGGTTCTGATGATAAAGTGGATGCAACACCGGTTTACGCTGATATCAGTATTAACGACTACCCTACGAATTCTCCACCAAAACGGATGATGAATGAGGAGGGAGTGATGAGCGAGCTCGACAAGAAGAGATCTGCACTATAGCGCGGTTCGGCCGTATCGATTGTTGCGCATCTTTTGGAAAATTAGCCGGTTTGAAGTACTCCAGGATTAGGTTGGGGAAGGTTCGAATTTCGATTACTTATTACGGCTCTTAGAGTCTGCATCGATATTTGACCACCCGAATGAATTTCGAGAAATCGCGTTCGCTTTGAATTGCGCGCTTCGATTGATTGGAGCTGGCATTCTACCCGTTAGAAATCAGCTCAAAATTAAAAGGATAACCAAAATCGGTTAATAGGTTTTATTATAATATTGGTGCCCGCGTTTTAAAACTTTCTCATGCCTTCATTCCGCTTCTGCCGTCCTGATGACTCGTCTCTTCTTATTGAGGCGACTAATCAGGCTTTCAATATCCACTTCCCGAGGCTTGTCCCTATCACAGAGGAAAAGTTCAAACGTGAAATCAAAGAGCTCGATCTGTGGACGAGTTCTTGTGTATTGGCTTCTGAAGATGGAAAACCGATCGGTGTTTTGATCGCAGCCAAGAGAGAGGAAGCAGCAACGATCCTGAGGTTGGGGGTTGTTCCGAGATTCCAGGGACATGGCTATGGGAGTCACTTGGTAGCTTCTTTGAAAGACAAGATGAGTGTATTGGGGCCAGCACTTCTGACGGTTGAAATTACGGAAAACCAGGCTGGACTTATTACTTTCTTCCAGAAGCTCGGGTTCGAGTTGGAAGATGAATATTATGATTTTATGTTTCAATCTGAACTTGAAGAATCTTCATTACCAGAGCTTGTTTCAGAAATAGGAGTTGACGATTTAGGAAGTCGTTTTCTCCATAGCTCTGACGGAGAATTCCAAGTAGGAGAGGGATTTTTAGCGTGGATGCGACAGACCCAGACCATCATTAATCAAAAAAATTCTGTTCGAGGCCTTGGTATCCCTGATCTCGATGGATTCGCAGCCTATCTTTACTATCGGGAAATTCAGGGATCAGGTGCATGTGAGGGTGGGAGCTACGTTGAGATCGTAGCAATTGGTTGTCGTATAAGGGAGAAAGCAACAATCCTCTGTGGGATTTTAATTCGTTACCTATTGTCACAAATCCAATCCAGGATCTTAGTACCCAGACTATCTAAATCAGAGATTTCATATGATATTTTAGAAGAAATTGGATTCGTTCGGGGCGCAAGAATACTCAGGTATGGTGTTGGTATCCAGTAAGAGGTGCGTGTGAAGTAAAATGAAGAGTTGGTTTTGAATTATGTATATTCGCTATTTACCTTCGTATGAACTAAGTGAACGAACTTTCCTATCTAATTCTGAGAATCATTAATCCTTGATTTTTAAGCATTGAATATTCGGAATTATGTGTCCCAAGATTACTACCTAATGGAGTGTCTGTATCACCAATTGTGAGCTCTTACATGTCGAATTTCCTGACAGAATGGATCCTTCCAACCGCTCGAGGTGACCCTTACCGGCGGGCTGCAATTATGTATCTAATTTATGGAATCGTTTATCTTCTAGGTGCTATCTTGCAGATTACTCCGGAGCGGATGGGGGTTTTTTTCGGCTTTGTCCCTTGGTGGGCTTTCTATTTACTCGGAATGCTTTCCGTCGTTTTCCTGCCTTTCCTCGTTTGGTGCCGTTTGAAATGGTTTACTCGTGTTCTTGCATTCGGGCCTGCTATCAAATCGATCAGTCTAGTTTTTAAACAGTATCGGATCCTTGTCACAGGGGAAACACCGCTATTCTATAATTGGCTTTTCATCTTTGTGGCTCTTTTTGCCGCAATTCATCTGTTTCAGGCAGGATGGGGTTGTTGTCGACAAACTTAAGAGCTAATCAGACAGCAAGTGGTTATTAAATAGAAATCAGATACTTTTCGAATCTCTCGGGCCAGGTCAGGTTTCCTTAGAGTTGCCAGGTCTGGCCGACCCTTCCGGCAACTTTAACTGGCGGAACTAGCTGATGCCATCATCCCTACCATTCCGTTTGCTGGACTGAGCCAACCGCTAAAGCCGACAGCGGTACTTTGAAGACCAATAAATATAAGGAATTCTGAAATCAAACTGTTTGGGGAGTAGCGAGATCTTCGGATCGAGCGCGCCAGCGGATGAAGGCGATAAGGATGATTTCTATAATGACTGTTAAAATTGCGTATTTAGCCATTGGCACGATAGGAGAGACAGTTTGTTTTGGTTTGAGGAAAATGGAGTACCACGAGGAAAGTCCCGTTTTGATTCCATGTTCACGATTAAAGCCGTCCCAAACAAAGAAGGAAATTGGAATAAATACGCCTTCTGCAAATGACAGGCCATCGGGTTGTTCTCGTTTTTGTTTGAAGGTTACGGCCCATTCTCCGGCATCGTAGGTAGCAGTCATGGAAGTTCCGGTTAATTCCTTTGCCTGAATGCCGGCGTAGCCATTGCCAATGAACTGTCTAAGTTCGCCGTTACCGGCCAAATCAGCGTACCAAAGATCAACTGATCTTTGAGGATCGCCAAAAACGAAAAAGGGTTTTTTGAAGCCCTCAGGCATAGCGGTGGGCCATTGAATGGCAACCGCATCGGAGTATTGCTCTGAGGTTTCGTCATGATGCGCAACACTTTGGGGAACGGTGTCTTCCACAGGCAGACCAGGGGCGTTGCTACCTGAGCGATCGGCCGACATGTCATTCCAGGTCACAAGAATAGCTATTTCATCTGTATTGTAAATGGCTCGCACTTCGATGGAATTGGTAGCCGGGAAATACTCGCGTCCCGGCTCGATGAGCTGACCCACTATGGGAATGTGGGCAGTTAGAGCATTCCCAAAGAGGGACTGGTCATTGGAAATATCAAAATCCCTTTCGACGTAATCCGCCACGATAGTGGTAGAGAAATCAGAGTCGACGCGTTTTGAGAGAGAAACGATATAATTGACTAAGTCCCAGCGGTCTTGTTCAGACATGGAGTCCTGATATGAGGGCATAGGAGTTCCGTTGATTCCAGTTGTAACGGTGCGATAAATGTCTTCGCGGGTGGATCCACCTCGAAAGGCCCAGCGCTTGGTCAGGTCGGCGGGCCGTATGGGGTTCTTTTCATCTCCAAAATCGTCTTCCAGAGTCGGTGCAGAAACGCCGTCAGTTCGTCCAAGGTCCCCATGGCATGTATAGCACTCATTCTGGACATAAATTTCACGTCCTCTCAGGGCTGATTCCTCAGAAAATTCAGGAGCCTTTCCCAATGTTAAAGGTATTGGGCTGAAGTCTGGATCTGCGAAGTCAGCATTAAAGGTCTTTAGGTAATAGGCAAGATTTGTGATCTCTTCATCACTAAGATTGGTAAAAGGAGGCATCCCAGTGAAAGGCATCCCTTTCTGGATAATATGCTTAATATCTTCCGTCGTCGGCAGTTCTCCGCTCGGCGTAGTCCGGATTTTGTACTTTCCACTAGTAAAGTCCCTTGGTTTAGGTCGGAAAAAGGCTTCTGCTGAACCTTTCCCGTCTCCTTCATTGCCGTGACAGTGAGCACAGTAATTTTGATAGAGTTCTTTTCCTTCAGCCCGTTGGGTCTCGGAGCCGAGATCAAGGGATTGAGCTAGAAGGGAAGAGGAAGTGAGACACAGAGTGCTGAATTGCCAAACAAGAAACTTTCGGAACAAAAGCTGGAAGGAGTAGAAAATGGGAATATGATGGAACCAGATTTTTAATTTACCACCTCGATTATCTCGAAGAGTTTTAGGTAAAGAAAAAAGATAACGGAAGAATGCGAATATAAACAAGTTAGAGTTAAACCCCTCGCCTGTGTTACCCTGATCTGAAGGAATACCAGGACCCTGACAGGCAGCTTTGGTAATCTCAAAGTTACAGATCCGCCGTAAGCGTCCCGCCAGCTGACGGTGAAACGAATTCAGTCTCTCTCTCATCCTTAGTGGGCCATATGCATGTCAGCCCTAGGGCTTGAATTAGTGAAATGGTAGATAAACATAATTACATCCCAGATCTCCTCTTCGGTGAGGAATTTTTCCCAGGCAGGCATGGCAGAACTCCAAGGGCCAGATTCGTCGGGGAGATCAGGCCCTCCTTTAGCTACTCGCCAGAATACGTAGTTCTCCTGGAGTTGGGAGATAGTTCCAGAATCGGCAAGATTGGCTGGGATGGGATTGAAACCGTGAGCATAGATGCCATTACCTTCAAGTGTGTCACCGTGGCAGAATACGCAGTTGTCATAGTAGATCCTACGCCCGTTTTCGACGTGCTGAAGGAAAGCTTTGGGGTCTTCGGTTTCAAGTTTTCGATAGGGATTCTCCAACTTGGCAAGATCTACAGATTTCCCTTCATAGGAGAACTTTGATGGTGGTGCAGGATGGATGGATCGGCCAAAAACAGGAGCTACAATGTCGGTCTGCATATCCAGATAGACCTTCCATGCAACGAGTAAAGGAATTAGAAGAGTTACTGCGATGAGGGGGATCTTAAATTTCTGGTCAACGAGGAAGCGAACAATTGGCCCCGTAGTTTCTCTGAGCTTCTGAGAGTCGGCTCCGATGTAGAAAAGTAGCGCAATAGTAATGATCCCCATAAACATCTGAATGATTGATACAGGCAGGGGAGGGGTGATAGCGTATCTGAGGATTAAAAGCATCCCGATCCACCATATAACGACCCAGAAGAGAGTATTCATCCATGAAAGGTTTCTCCATCTGCTGACCAAATACAGAATCAACATGGCTGAAAAAACGAGAGGGATAAATAGAATGGTGGGCATAGGATCCTAATTTCCTTTTTTATCGGAGAGATAGTCCACCAGTTCTTTGAGCTGAGTTGGATTAACTTGTTCGTAGAATCCTGTTCCTCCCAAGGTGGCCATCATGAGGCCTTTCTGAAAGCCTTCGGCGATGGTAGCATCAGGATCAAGGAGGGATTCGTAGATTTCAGCTTTTGTGAGACGTGCACCTACGTCATGTAGGGGAGGTCCAAGGAGCGTAATGTCTTGATCGAAATTATGGCAAGCTATGCATGCGTACTTCGTCAGCATTTCCTCTGCACCCAGAACAGCTGTCCCGTCCCCTGTAGTAGGATCAGCGGGGGCAGCAGCGGCTAGTGTTGGGTCAACAGCTGCAGGTTCGACGCCCCCACTTTCAAAGTACTTAAGCTTTGTATTTGGAGAAACCGAAGGAGACCCGCCCAGGCTTTGCAAGTAAGCGATGACGGCTAGGATTTCCTGTTCAGTCAGATTGATGGGAGCCTTGTTGGCCGGAGTCATGATTGGATTGTAGCCCTCTACAACGTACTTCATCGGTTCGTAAAGAGATTCAGCAAGGTACTCTACATCGTTTAAACTATCAATACGTTCGGCGGCACGTTGACCGATACCGGCTAAGTCTGGAGCACGGGCCCCGTGCGAACCAACCGTGTGACAGAGGAAGCAAGTACCCTTACCAGAAGCAATTTCGCTTCCAGCTTCTACCATCTCTTGCATACTCATGTCGGAGCGGATTTCGGTACTCTCCGGGGGATAGGTTTCTTTCTGAGGAACCTGTTGGCCAACATACCAATAGAAGAGAGTGGTTAATACGGTGAGAGCAATGATTTTTAGAAGATTAATCATGCTGCTTTAGGAGGCTCCCAGTCTCGTTTATTGTGGAGGTCTGCAAGCCAGAAATTAACCATAATAAACGCAAAAAAGATCAAAACAATGATGGAAACGATGGTGCTGGCAAATCCCAGGGTCGGAGTAAAAGCATCTACTGAAGTGTCTTGCATAACTTCGTAGACATGCCAGTGAAGCCGCAGGCCCGAGCGCACATATCCCATCAAACCCATGAGCCAGGTAAAAGTTACAGCGAGAAAGAAAAGCATATATTGTGCACGATTTGAAATCCTTCCCCAGCGAATTTTCCCTACTTCAGGAGCTTTTCTAAATATAACAATATCCATCGCGGTAGCCATAAGCAAAACCATAAATACGGAGGAGACCTGAAGAACGGAATAGCCAATTCGCACTGTTGCTTCAACAAAGTAACCGTCGATTCCATACCAAATAACGATTGCTGCCGAGAGAGCAAAAAGGAGGATCTGGCCAATTATTCCACGGCTCCGGAAGGTCAGAGCCAAAGCGACAAATATACCTACCGCACTAACAAGGAACAGTATCATATGACCGCGAGCTGCTTGTAGAGCATAAAGTAGAACAAGTGTAAAAACAGCTACGATTGGAAGCGAAAGTTGCGCAAGACTGCTCTGTTGGTAGAAGGGGATGGGGGTTCCCTTGTTGCCTCGACGGTAGAGGAGGAAGCTCAAATAGGTAGTGAGAATCAAAATATTAACAGCCGTATTTTTAGCTGACATCACTCCAAGGATACCTAGGACTGGATGGTGCGCTCCTCCCATTTGTCTTTGTTCCTGAACTGAGGCAACAAGGGAGTGGGGGGTGGCCCATACTATGAAGCAGATGGTAACCAGGGCCAGAAGGTACTTGATGTATTTATTATAGCGTTCGGCACCCTCAATTCGCTCCATCCCCAGCCAGAGATAAAAATTTGCACCGAGAAAAAGCATTCCGATCAAAACCGCTTGGATAATAAAGAGCCAGGAGAAGGCGCCACCCATTAGGACCATTCCCATTTGGGCACGGAATGCATATATTTCGCTTCCCAGCCAATAACCGGCAAAGGGAAGTGGGAGAAGGGCGCAGATGGCGATAAAATTTCCGATATAGCCCATCCAGTCATAATGAGCCCTCTCCTCTTCGGTACGGGAGCTAAGAAATTTGAACCCAGCGTAAGCGGCTGCGATCGATCCTCCAAGGCAAAGGTTGGCGATCAATCGATGAATGTTAATTGGCATCCAGGTGTAATTATTTACTGCTTGCCAGGTGCTGACAAGGTTCCCCGATTCATCGATGCCGCTGGGCGACATCATAAATGAGAGCCAGGCATTTGCGATGAACATGATGATAGTGCCGACAATATTGAGACATAGCCCAAGGAAGAGATGCACACGGGGCGAGAATTTGCCCCAGCCGTAGTAGTAGCTGTAAAGGAAGGCAGCTTCGGCGAAAAAGAGAAGACCATAAGGCCAGAAAGTTGAATCGAATATAGTAACAAGGTAGTTGGTGAATCTCGGATAGAGGATCATCAACATGAAGGTGAGCAGGGCACCTAACGTGGCCGTAAAAGAAAATGAAACTGTTAGGAGACTAGTAAACTCGTGAGCGAGTTTGTCGTAGCGTTTATCACCCGTTTTGTAACCGATGAATTCGATTAGGAGAGCGAACATAGGAACTGCTAGGACAAAGGCGGCGTACATCAAGTGAAGTTCGCCAATTGCCCATATCGCGACGCGGCTGCCGATTTTCGGGAAAGCTCGATAATCGACGTTAGTAGCTTCCTCCGATTGCCCAAGTAAGTCACTCGCAGCAAGAAGAAGAGCAATTAGGGGAAGCCAGCGGATGAGAAATTGAAAAGGTCGGCTCAATTTCAGTACAATTTAGATTTTGTCGGAGGACTGACTTCTGTCAGGTTTTTCGGAGACTTGAAGAGGTGCTTAACTCTCAATTTCGGGAAAGTCTTTCCGTCGCTATTATGGCAAAAGGGGATTGAAGCGGAAAGATCAAATCGGGAGTAAATGTATAAAGTTCGGTCGACTTAAGAAAGTAGCTGTCGCTGTCTTATGGGCCTTACCAAGAATCGTCGGCATCTCCAGCGGTGAGTGATTTAGCAACTTCTTTGGCCATCCAACTAGCGAAACTATTCTCCGACTGTACTTCTATAAACCCCCGCATTGTAGAGTGCCCGTTCCCACACAGTTGACTGCAGGCAATAAGATACTTGCCTTCTTTGACGGCCTTAAAGGTAACGGGAATAGTTACCCCAGGAATAGCGTCTTGTTTTACCCGCATGGCTGGTATACCAAGGCTATGAATGACATCCTTCGACGAGAGGTGTACGATCACATCATTATCGACAGGAAGATAAAGTCTTTTTGCTATCACATCATCTTTCCCGTTGGGATCATCAGGATCTAGTCCTAAGATGTTGGTCTCAAGATCGATAAGCTCTGGTTTGGTGCCACCAAACACCCCGTCAGTTCCCGGGTAATGGTAACTCCAGGTGAATTGTTCTGCCACCATCCGCACAACCACAGAATCCGCTTCTTCAGGGAAATCGTCAGTCCACTGGGCCCAAAGAGGAATAGAGAACCCGGCGAGGAGAATAACTTCTGCAACGATCACCCCGACCTCAGTGAGAGAACTCAATTTGGTCTTAGTCCCTTCGTAACTAGCCTTTGGGTTTCTGGACCTATGAAACCGGAATAGGACGAAGATAAAGTAGATACTCCACCCTACAAAGAGTAGCAGTGCAAGTAGGTGAAGAAGCCAATTTAGGTGGTCCAGGGCGGCTCCGTGCTCCGAGACATCAATGGGCATCCAAGGAAACCCAAAGAAACGCATCATCGGTTGTTCCATTACAGTTCTCCTGATGGTTGGGTGTTCTTTACGTCAATTCTTGTAATTGGATTAGAGATTTTGACGAGTTTTGATTGTCGCCAAAGATAGATGAAGAAAGAGGCGAAGCCAGCCAGCACAGCAGCAGTTACGCATAGAAGAAAGATAAGAGCCATATTCAAGCCATTGGCGAGATTTCCGGTTACCTTCCCAAAGCAGCTGGTACAGGCAGCAAGAGAATTTACTGATAGAAACAGAAAGGCAATAGGAAGAAACCGCATTGAGATTCTCGAATAAAAGAGGCTCATAGATTCTGTATCTTTTTGAGGAAGTAATTACCGTAAAAGAAAAGACCAAGACCGGCTGCGAAAGAGGCGAAGCCAAGAATGAGGTAGGGGCCCGCCTGTTTAACAGACCACCAGCCAAATACGAAGCAGAGAACCACTGCTAGGGTGATAAAGCAAACATGGAAAATCTTAAGTGACATTGTGAAGAAGTTACTCTGTCTTAATGGCTGAGCTCGATCGTTTGGGTCACGATATCTAGATTCGTAGCGATGGGAATAACCATGAGGATAAGAAAAAACGCGGCAGTGATTCCAAGTGTCCAATAAACCAAGCTTTTTTCAGATATCAAGTGCATGAAGTACGATATGACGATGGATGCTTTCACGAAGGCAATGCTTAGCGCAATGCTGATAGTTGCTGGCGGGGGATAATCCAGATAGGAAACTGCAACTGTTAGAACAGTGAGGCATAACAGTGCAACGAAAACACCGATACAGGTACGCACGTGTTGATTCAATTCTTCAATATTATCGGCCATGTTTTGTCCTACTCTGGATTGTATGAATTTGCCTCTAGTCGAGGTTTAGCGACTTCTACCTGTAGTTTACATTAAATAAAGGACGGGGAAAAGGAAGATCCAGACCAGGTCGACAAGGTGCCAGAATAGCCCAGCGCATTCAACACGACCGGTAAATCTTGCGGGTTGTGAATCCCACATCTTGGACCCGATAAATTGGAGATAAGCTAGAGCACCCATGCCCCCCACTACGTGGAGACCGTGGAGACCAGTCAGCGCAAAGTAGATCGCCATAAAGGTACTTTCAGATGGAAAGAGACCATGATGGAACTTGGAGCTGTACTCTATATATTTGATTATCAGGAATATCAGACCGCATAACAACGTTCCATAGTTGTAGAGGCGGTATTTGTTAGTTTGCCCGCGAACCAGGGAAGCCCAGGCCAGAACCATCGTTATACTTGAAGTTATAAGAACGAAGGTATTCAAAGTGGCGAGGGGGACATTGAGGATGTCCCTTCCTTCGGGCCAGACATCAGCCCCAACTCGGAGCAGGATGTAGGCTGAAAAAAGCCCCCCGAAGAGCATTATCTCGGAGGCGAGGAAAAGCCAAATACCCAGCTTGGCATTAGTTAGACCGGTATCCGGTCTGGGAGTATCAGTATATGGAATCTCGATGGCGGACACTCAGGAACCCTCCTTTTCTTCAAATTGTGGACTGAAATCACGCGAGGCGCCGGGGACGCTGTACTCATAAGGATCTTTGTAAACCTTAATTGGAGAGTCGAAATTCCCATGCCCGAGTGGGGGTGATGGTGCAGCCCATTCAAGAGTGGTAGCCTCCCAAGGATTGCGACCCACTTTTTTGCCTTTCCTAATGCTCCATATGAGGTTGATAACAAAAAGGATCTGAAAGAGACCGAGGAGCCATGCGGAGTGCGACATGATTTTGTTGAGGTGAAGGAAGTTGGCGGCGTGAGAATAGAAACCAGGGTCAATAACAGCAGCTTGATCAGCGTAGGCTGCTCCCCCGTCATAGAGACGTCTGTTGATGCCGGCCAGACCTTGAATCAGCATTGGGAAGAAGACTAGATTCATACAGATAAGGGAACCGAAAAAATGGATCTTCCCCATTAATTCATTCATCGTTCTACCGGTAATTTTTGGAAACCAATGATAGATTCCAGCGAAGAGGGCAAAAAGAGTTCCAGGTGCTACCACGTAGTGAAAGTGACCGATAACATAGTAGGTATCGTGTAGGTGGATATCTGAAGCACTGAGGCCTAAGGGAAGTCCCGTGAGTCCCCCAATTCCAAACATGGGAAGAAATCCCAATGCAAATAACATGGGGGTATTAAAACGCATTGAGCCACCCCACAAGCTGAGGAAGAGACAGGAGAGGATGATCACAGAGGGAACAGAGATGATCATCGTCGTAGTTTGGAAGAAGGCGTTCATGGTAGTTCCCATTCCGGTCATAAACATGTGGTGCGCCCATACCGCAAAGGACATGAAGCCGAGGAAAACGAGGGAGTAAATCAGCGCCTTGTAACCATACAAGGGTTTGCGGGAGTTACAGGTGATTACTTCTGTGGCAATTGCAAATCCAGGTAGGATTAGAACGTAGACTTCGGGGTGGGCGAGGAACCAGAAGAGGTGTTGCCAGAGAATCGGGCTGCCTCCTCCACTAATGTCGGCTACCTCTCCACTCACAACGAGACCGGTTGGGAGGAAAAAGCTGGTTCCAACAACGCGATCCATAAACTGGAGAAAGGCGGCTGCTTCGAGAGGGGGAAATGCTAGTAGAAGCAGAAAGGCAATCACAAGCTGGGACCAGACGAAAAAGGGCATGCGCATGTACGTCATTCCCTCTGCACGGAGCTGAATGGTGGTGACGATAATATTAATGGCACTAAGCAGGGAGGAGGTAATGAGAAAGACCATACCCACGAGCCAGAAAGTCTGCCCATGTCCCGCTGTGATATCAGCCAGAGGAGGGTAAGATGTCCAGCCTGATTGGGCTGCACCCTCGGGAAGGAAAAAACTTGCGACCATGATAACGCTGCCTACGAAAAGACACCAATAACTAGCGGCGTTTATCTTTGGGAAGGCCATATCGATAGCGCCAATTTGAAGTGGTACCACGTAGTTGGCAAATGCGCCCACGGCAAGGGGCACTACCCCCATAAACACCATGATAGTCCCATGCATGGCACCCATGATATTGTAGTGGTCCGGTGAAATGATTCCCCCGGTGCTTGGAAAAAGAAATCCGACGACCGGAATTGGTTGATCCGGATAGGCCATGCTCCAGCGCATCAGCATCATGAGGCAGAAGCCGAAGAGGAGGAAGAAGCCTCCCGTTAACCCATACTGAAGCCCGATGACCTTGTGGTCAGTCGAGATGATATATTTCTGCCAGAATGGCAGTTCTTCGCTATGGTTTACTTCGTGAGTTTCGGTGGGGGTAGCTGTGTGGTCGGGCATAGATTGCAGCTAAACAGACTCCCTATCTCGGATCGAGGCGGTGGAGTCTGTTTATTCTCAAGGGTTGCTTCATCAAGAAGAGTAAAGTGATAAATTTTCCAAGGGGGTGTCACTTGGAAAACGTAAAGTCGACAGTCTGAGTTTCATTCGCCGCCACCGTAACGGAGGAAGAGCGGCTACCCATTCTCTCATGCCAGGCTTCGATTTCATAAGTCCCAGCAGGGAGCCCTTTGATCTCGTAATTGCCGTCCTCACCCGTGACATCAAAGAAGGGATGGTCTAAAACCGCTGCATAGGAGCTCATCCATGGATGTTTGTCACACTTGATTTTAAACATTCCTTCAGTCTTTTTGAAGGATCGTGGCTTTGCAACCTTCATGCTTCCAGGCATCGCCAAGTTGAACTCCCGGTTCTTATTGGGGAGTGCATGAACGTTGTGGAGTACCCCGTCGGAGTTTGTAAAGATTACATCTTGGCCTTTCATGACCGCAAATACGTGTGGGCTGTACTTACAACCCTTTTGATCAACTTCCACCGGCACGGCTGAAGGCGCATAGGGACCACCACTTGGGCCGCCTGTGATGGAAAGAAAAACGTTAGCTATTGCATTATTCGATCCCAACACGAGGGCTTCAGACACCGGGGATTGGTTCTGATCGCTCCAATGCTTTGAACACACTGGCTCGTCAGCCATATCTATTTCCTTCAAGTTGGGTATGGAGCCTTCAAATTTAACCGAACCGACGATCTTCGATCCGCTTGTTGGAATTGGAATACCACCCTTCGCTCCTCCAGTCGGAGCTGGCGGTGCAGATTCAGCCTTGGGTGTTTCAGAAGTTTGACTGCCGCCTCCGCAGCCTGAAAATATCAAAGAAACACCTAATAGCAGTGATGCGACACAGACGCGGACGTGTTTTTTCGAACTCATGCGCAATAAACTCCTCCAGCTTAAGATTAACTAACTTTCTAAACGATGAACCGATCAAATTTAAAGAATAAAAAAGGGTTACGCGTTTTTACTCACGCTAGAAACCTCACAAGAGGTATAAAGCGTGATGTTGTGGCTATCTATGATTCGCGGTAATGCTCTGTCAATCAAGAATAGTTCTTTAATAGGATAGCGTTATTGCGAACAAGTGGAGAACGACAGGGCAAATAACTGCTGAGACCCAAGATGGGGAAAGGATTCGACCCATTTGATCGATCTTTTAAGAGGATAAAGACCTTGAAGAAGCAAATCTTCACTCTGCTCTTGGTTTGCGATGCCAGTCTCGCTTAAGTCTAACGCGATAATTGCCAATTCCATAGTTGTCACTCAACCGCGGAATTGATTTGATTAAAAATCCTGTTGGTGCAGCGCACTGTTTCCATTGGGGGAATGTTCGGCGAAAATTCCAAAATCGATTTTAGTCATCCCAATCTGGGTCGAAAATTTGCTAAGAAAACCGATAAGTTTTGTTTCAACATGATCTTTTCTTTAAGGGACAGAGATGGTGTTGTTGGTATGGGTTTCTTTCGGCTTTGGAGTGGTTTTGGTAGCCATTGGTTTAAAATCTTAGGTATCGGCTTTGAGCCTTGATTGTACAATTCGTAAGCTTAAATCCTATTCTAGGAGGATCTAAGGATATTTTCATGGCAAATAGGCTAGCTAACATCTCTATCGTCGCGGCGGCGACATTTGTTTCCCGGATTCTGGGTCTCTTGAGGGATGTTATCATCTTTGCCAGTCTTGGAGCGACTGCTTTAAGCTCCGCCTTCCTAATAGCGTTTGCCATACCGAATTTGTTCCGAAGACTACTTGGGGAAGGGGCTCTTACATCGGCTTTCGTGCCGATATATTCGGAGGAGTTGGAGAAGAGAAGTCGGGAGGAAGCTCATCAATTTCTTAATAAAGTTCTGACGAGGTTAGCAGTTCTGCTGCTAGTTTTAGTTCCCATTGGATCTTTCCTTGCTCTCCAAGTGATGCGGTATCCAGGGTTAGCAGAACGCTGGTATCTGTCGGCTGAGCTGACCATTCTTTTGCTCCCCTATTTGTTATTTGTGTGTGTGGCCGCGATTCTGGGCGCTGCTCTCAATATTCTCCGACGTTTCACGGTAGCTGCACTTTCTCAGGTTTGGCTCAACCTTTCTATGATTATCGCGATTGGATTCTTCGGCTACTTTCTAGCCGGAAATTCCCATGAGAGAATTCTCTATCTGTGCACAGGGGTGCTTTTCGGAGGGTTTATTCAGATCGTTATCCCCACCTTTGCGTTGCGGCGAGAGGGGGTGCGTCTCCGTTTCGATCTGAGAGGGTCCGATCGTTTGAAGGAGATGATGAGTCTGTTCCTCCCAGGGGTGCTGGGTGCGGCTATCATCCAGATTAATTTTTTGGTCTCACGCTTGATCGCCTTTTGGCTGAGCGATGAAGCGGTTGCAATCCTCTATCTTGCTAATCGGTTGATTGAACTGCCATTAGGTATGTTTGTGATCGCGGTTACCACTGTATGCTTTCCTGATTTAGTCCGAAACGCTGTGAAGGGAGATTTTATGAGGTTTTCAGAAACTTTCCATCAGAGTATCCGTCTGATCCTTGCTATTACTTTCCCAGCCGCCCTCGGTCTATTTCTGCTGCGAGATCCTATTCTTCAGCTCTTTTTCCAGTGGGGAGCATTTGAAAGAAGCGACGTGCTAAAGACGGCACCAGTTCTTGCTGCTTATTGCGGGGGGCTTCCATTCTTCGCTTTTGCTGCCCTTTCAACTCGGGGGTTTCATGCCATCAAGGATATGCGCACCCCAGTCATTCTGGCCTTTGTAAATTTCATTCTCAATCTCATCCTCAGCCTGATTCTAGTGAGGCCATTAGGGATGATCGGTTTGGCTTTAGCTAATGTCTTTGCTATGGTGTTTCATGCGTTGGCCATGCATAATCTTCTTAGTCGGAAGGTGTCTTTATTAGGAAATTCATTTTCTTTTCTCGCAGTGATGAAGATCGTTGTCGCCACATTAGGAATGGGAATCCTAGTTGCTATCGCATGGATGTGGATTTCCTCTCAGTTCGTCTCACTGAAATTCGCTTCTCTTGTTGCGGTATTTTTCATTATTCCCGCCTCGGTCCTGGCTTACTTTTTCTTGTTGCGGTTAGTGCGTCTGGAAGAGGCGAGTGAGATTGGGCTGATGATGCGCAGGTTACTGCGATACTGATTACAGCCCGATCCTAATGGGTTGTTATTGATAGAAAACAGGGGCGGAAGGTTCAGAGCTTCAAGTTAGCAGGAAGGTGGGAAGCGTTGATATGAGTATTAGAGAAATTAATTTTCTAGATTTCAGGGTAGGGTCGGGTTTGGGGCGATAACGGTTGTAAATTTGTCCGTGGATAAAGGAAGAACAGTCCTGTTTTTGAGTGAGCCAGAACTTATGGGTTGGAGAACGCTAGGGTGGTTCTCAGGACTATGTGGCAATTCCCGTCGGGGTATTCTAAGATAATTCCGGTGTTAAAGTTCAAAACGATCTCTTCTTCGCCCCTAGTTTTGGTCAATGGCACTGAGGGATTGGCGAAATGCGCTTCTGTTCGAGCGGTTGGTGATTAGCTCTAATTAGGCCTCAGAGTGGGTTAGCCTGTATCTCTCTGCTGCATTCGTACGAAAACCATCGCAGCTAGTAGATTACAAATTGGCACACCCGGAGGGACTCGAACCCCCAACCTCCTGGTCCGTAGCCAGGCGCTCTGTCCAATTGAGCTACGGGTGCATCCGGAACGGAACCCCGAAAAATTCTTTGATGTAAGTTATCTCTATTCCTTGTATCAGCGCGTCCGGTTACCGAAATTGAAGCCTCCGAGCCTTTAGTGGAACTCAGATACCGTCAGCCTTAGAGAAGGTAAGCGGACTATGGTCACTGGAGCGGGAAAATCAAGCATAACAAGGATCCGTTTAAACACTTCCAACGATCGACTACCTTAGTAGTTGTAAAATGGTGACCGCCCAAAAGAGCCTGCAATATCCATGGGTTTCCTGGGTCCTAGAACTTATACTATCCAAAATCGTGGGCGGCTTTTGGGAATTTAATCGAGTTTCAGAATAAGGGTTATCCTTTCTGCAGCAGTAAATATAGAAGGTGCATTAACTACGAATATCTTATTCTGAGTACGTTCTATGAATCCAAAGTAACCTCCGTGATGATCGAAAACCGATTGGTACCTGTATATTTTAGATCTTGTCGCAAAAGAGTTTCTCGAATTTTATTTAACCGTCTCCTTAGCCTTAGGAGCAGATCAGAAGGGATTCGGCGACATGGTAATTTTTCAGGAGGAGTTATTTGTTGATCGTGTTTGCTGTTTTAGTTTCGATCGTGAACTCCTTCGGCCCCCTTGGATTTTTGGATGAGGCATTTTTATGAAACTGTGCGGTTTGAAAAAAGGCGGTAGGGTTGGAATTGGGATCGGCCTGATTCCCTACACCTTACGATGTTAGCTTAACTTTGGGAAAAGTTTTTTGAAATCGTGCATTTTAACGGAACACGATCTCTCTTTTAGTGGAGCGAGAAGTGTTCGGTAGATATCAACTTCAAAATTTGCTAATGGGTGCCGAAACTTCCGGGAATTATAATCTAAAGGTGGTTTTTATTTAAGGGGAGAAGCGGCACAAATTCTAGATATTGTCAGAAAATCGAACGATGGATGTAGGGGGATTTGGACCAACGCCGGAGCTCATTGATCTCAAGGATTTTCGTGCGTGGATATTAGAGGAGGATGCTGAGATTCTCGCGATAGATAAGCCCGGATGGATCGTCTGCCATCCTTCCAAAAGGGGACCTCTTTCAAGTCTGATAGGGGCAAGCCGAATTTATACAGGGATCGAGAATCTTCACCTTATAAGTCGTCTGGATCGAGAAACTAGTGGTGTTGTACTTCTCGCCAAGAGTCGTCCTGTTGCTCGTCGTTTTCAGATGGCGCTTCAGAACCGATGTGTGGATAAGGTCTATTTCGTTGTATTGGAAGGAAGTCTACATGAGCCTATTAGGGTAAATCAGCCGATCGGCCGCGATCCTTGCAGTAGGGTGGCGATTAGGCAGACAGTTCGTCGTTCAAGATCGACACGAAGAGCGGTTAGTCTATTCGAGCCTTTGATCAATCGGAACGGTTACTGTCTAGCGAAGGTTAAGTTAGAGACAGGGCGCAAGCATCAGATTCGTGTTCACGCTTTCTGGATGGATCATGGGGTTGTTGGCGATAAGATCTATGGCCCAGATGAAACGCTTTATCTCGAATTTATCGAGAAGGGGTGGACAGTCAGGTTGGAGAAAACGCTTCCTCTGATAAGGCAGGCTGTTCATGCAGCCAGACTACGGTTCAATTTTCCCGAAGGTGAACGCGTATTCCAATCCCCCTTTCCTTCGGACTTGCGGAGGTTTTGTTGTCAGACTATGGGGATTGATAAGGATGAACTAGAGGAAAATTTAGCTGATAAGTATAAGATTGATCAATAGGTAAGATGAGTGTGTTCCTGGAGAAATACAATATTCAGTCATCACTTTCTACCCTCGGTAATTCTCCAATATCCTGACCGCGGCTTTGACCGCTTCGATATGGGCCTCGATTCGAGTTTCAACGGTGCAATTGGTGGGACACTCAAAAGTGTAAACAAGGTTGCCACCGTGAGCAAGAAGGTAACACGACTCCGGCCACTGGGGACGGAGTGCCAAGTCTAAAGGTGGATGGAGGACGCTCTCCGCAGCCGGATACCCTTCGATCACGTTGGAATGATCTATTCCAACTATGGGGGAAACGGAACTGAGGATGGACTGGGCTGGAGATGGGACCTTGTGGCGATTGAGCTCATAAAGGTAATAGCCTGCTGCTTCGCAGTCTTCGTGAAGAGCGATTAGAAGTGAAAAACAAGCTACATTTTGAGAGAGCCATTGAGAGTGATATTTGGCCTCCGGAGTTTCTAGTTCGAGGTAATCACGATTAATGTCGAGACCCTGTCCATTCTCACGCGTTCCAGCTCTTATCCCTGTCGGGTTGAGAAGGGGGCATAGACAAAGACGGAGCGATCTGGGGAAAGCTCCCTCTTTAAGTAATCGCAAAAGAGCCAGCGGGCCGGCTGGCTCGTTACCGTGAATTCCAGCTGATAGGTAGAGGGATGTATTTGAAGAGGTTCCATCTCTTACCAACGCCAAGAGTGGATCGCTCCCGATCCATCCCATTTCGTGAATTGTAAATTCACACCGGTTTGCTTCCCTCTGGAGATCCTTCAAGTATTGACGAACGTCGAATTGTGAGATTTCGCTTTCCAATCCGATCGATTCCTACAAATAAGATAAAACTGAAATTTGAAGCATAAGCTCGTATATATTGGTGTCTTGTCTCCAAACCTGGTCTGAGAGTTAAGGTCTTTCAGACATAATTATCCGTTTGACGCAATGATTAGAGTTCGATTCGCGCCGAGTCCCACCGGGCATTTTCATATAGGAAATGCTCGCACTGCTCTTTTTAACTGGCTTTATGCACGCCACACCGGAGGGGTGTTTGTCCTGAGAATAGAGGACACAGACCGTGAGCGTAATTCCCCTGAGGCACTCGAAAAAGTGCTTACCAGTTTGCGATGGCTGGGCTTAAATTGGGATGAAGGCCCTGAGGTCGGAGGGAATGCAGGTCCTTACTTTCAGAGTCAGCGTGAAGCAATTTACAAGGATTTTCTGGAAAAATTGAGGGATAGTGGCAGGGCTTATAACAAGGAAGGAGCGGTTTACTTCAGAGTATCGGGAGAGGACCAAGTAATAGAGGACGCGATTCGGGGAAAGGTTGTACGACGGGAGGAAAAAGACTTTGTTATTTTTCGCTCCGACGGTACGCCGATCTATCACTTCGTGGTAGTTGTCGATGATATATCGATGGGAATTACGCACGTGATTCGTGGTGAGGATCATCTTTCGAATACGAGTAAGCATACCGAATTGTTTGCAGCGTTGGGAGCCGAAATTCCTGTCTTTGCTCACATCCCTCTCATTCTTAAACCCCACGGGCCCGGGAAGATGAGCAAGCGTGATTGGGGTTTCCAGGTTGGTGATTACGAAAGCCGGCTGTTTTTAGCCTCCGCGGTCCGAAATTATCTTTGTTTACTCGGGTGGTCTCCCAAAGACGACCGTGAGGTTCTTTCAATAGAAGAGATGATTGAACTTTTTGACTTCCCTGGTATCAACAAAGATGGGGCGCGATTTGATGAAGGAAAACTTTCCTTCATTAACTCGGTGCATTTACGAGATCTTCCCTTGGAGACTTTCGTTAGTATCTCTCGACCGATTCTCGTTCAGAGTGGGACTGTTGAGGAGGGAACTGACGAAGACTACCTAAGGATAGTCCTTCAGTTATGTCAGGAAAAAATACGGACATTCGAGGAACTTCCAACTTATGTTTTCCCCTTCTTTAGGGAGGATTTCTCATTTCAGGAAAAGGCAGAAAAGAAAATCATGAGGAAGAAAGGATCTCTTTCTCGTTTGCGCGAATTGCTGGCTGTTTTTGAGGCGATGGATGAATTTGGTGAGGAGGTTCTCGAGAACAGGCTGAACCAATTAGCTGAGAGCAAAGGATTCTACACAGGAGACTACATCCACCCGACTCGATTGGCCCTTTCTGGAACTAATGCCGGTCCCGGAATCTATGCCTTGATTCGAGTTTTGGGACGAGAAAGAACTTTAGCACGAATCCGGCGATATCTTGACATGCGCTCCCAGGAGAGATGATTGATGAGTGAGAGATTTTATTGTAGGATTTTATATACAACTTTAAAGTAATGAGCAGAATCGATTCCAGTACTGCTTCGGATTTCATCCGTCAAATCGTGACGGATGACATGGGTACCGGTAAGTGGGACGGACGGGTTGTGACACGGTTTCCACCAGAGCCGAATGGGTACCTTCACATTGGGCATGCCAAATCAATTTGCTTAAATTTTGGGGTGGCAAGAGAGTTCGGTGGTGTCTGCCACCTTAGATTCGATGACACCAACCCAGAGAAGGAGGAAACAAAGTATGTTGAAAGTATCGAGGAAGATATTGAGTGGCTAGGCTGGGATTGGGGGGAGCACCTCTACTTTGCCTCCGATTACTTTGAGACCCTTTACCAATATGCTCTTAAGCTTGTTCGGGCAAATAAGGCCTATGTTTGTGATCTGGGCCAGGAAGAGATTCGAAGATACAGGGGCACCTTAACTGAACCAGGGAAAGAGAGTCCCTTCCGGAACCGGACGGTAGAGGAAAATCTCGATCTTTTTGGACGGATGAAGACGGGTGAGTTTGAAGAAGGCTCTCGGGTTTTAAGGGCAAAAATCGACATGGCTGCCTCAAACTTAAATCTTCGCGATCCGGTCATCTATCGTATTTTGTATAAGAGCCACCATCGGACAGGCGACAGCTGGTGTATTTATCCCCTGTATGACTTCACACATGGCCAGAGTGATTCAATTGAGAAGGTTACTCATTCAATCTGTTCCCTGGAGTTCGAGGATCATAGGCCGCTCTATGACTGGTTTTTAGATGCCCTAGAAATCTATCATCCGCAACAAATCGAATTCGCCCGGCTTAATCTCACTTATACAGTAATGAGTAAACGAAGGCTTCTAAAACTTGTAGAGGAAGGTCATGTTGACGGATGGGATGACCCCAGGATGCCGACTCTTACCGGAATGAGGCGCCGTGGCTATCAGCCGGAAGCAATTCGCGATTTTTGTGATAGAGTCGGGGTGGCAAAACGACACAATATAGTCGAATTTTCGCTTTTGGAGCATTGTGTGCGCGAAGACCTGAACAAGATTGCACCTCGTGTGATGGCAGTTCTTAGACCTCTTAGGGTCGTGATTGAGAATTTTCCCGAAGATGAAGTGATCGAGTTAGAGGCGATAAACAATCCTGAGGATCCTACTGCAGGAGTCCGAATGGTGCCCTTCTCACGGACCCTTTATATCGAGCGGGATGATTTTAGAGAAGATCCTCCGAAAAAGTACTTTCGACTCTCCCCTGGGCGTGAAGTGCGTCTACGTTATGGGTACTTCATCACATGTACCGGAGTGGTAAAAAACGATATAACTGGAGATATCGAGGAGGTTCGCTGCCGATATGATCCCGAGACTAAAGGAGGCCAGTCACCAGATGGTCGGAAAGTAAGAGGAACTATTCATTGGGTTTCAACGGACCACGCCTTGGATGCTGAAGTAAGGTTATATGACCGACTTTTCAACAGTGAAAATCCGGAATCAAAGAAGGCTAATGGGGATTTTATTTCTGACCTGAATTCGGGATCGCTTGAAGTTGTCGATTGTAAAGTCGAACCTAGTCTCGCAAAGGCTGCACCTGGGGGTGTTTTTCAGTTTGAGCGAATTGGCTACTTTTGTGTGGACCAGAGAGATTCAAGCGAAAAAAATCTTGTTTTTAATCGAACTGTCCTACTGCGTGATTCATGGAAGAAGATAGACAAAAAAAAGAATTAGGACTCGATGTTGTGTCACAATTCCCTTTCTAATCCTCGTGTACTCTAAATGATCGATGGCCTCTAATCTTTTCCAGAAGGTATGGGATACGCATTCGTTAAGGCAGTTCGCCAACGGCCAGGACCAGCTGTTTGTCGGAACCCATCTTATTCACGAAGTCACCAGTCCTCAGGCGTTTGGCATGCTCCGGGAGCTAGATCTGCCGGTACGTTTTCCCCATAGGACTTTTGCCACCGTTGATCACATTGTGCCGACGGATGAGAGCTCTGAGCCATTTTCGGACGTATTGGCTGATCAGATGATTAAAGAACTAAGGCGAAATTGTGATGAGTTTGGAATCACCTTTTTTGACCTACGATCTGGAGGACAAGGGATCATTCATGTAATCGGACCCGAACAAGGGATAACGCAGCCCGGCATGACGATTGCCTGTGGTGATTCACATACTTCGACCCACGGTGCGTTTGGGGCAATTGCGTTCGGCGTCGGCACAACTCAGATTCGTGATATCTTGGCCACCCAAACACTTATGATGGGAAAGCTGAAAGTACGTCGAATTAATGTCGATGGGTTGCTTGGGCCAGGAGTTTATGCAAAAGATGTTATTTTACATATTATTAGAACCCTTGGCGTGAATGGTGGACTCGGGTACGCCTATGAGTACGGCGGTGATGTAATCGATCGGTTTAGTATGGATGAACGTATGACTGTATGTAACATGACCATCGAAGGAGGGGCCCGATGCGGGTACATGAATCCAGATAAGACTACGTTCAAATACTTAGAGAAACGGCCCTATTCTCCCGGCGTTGAAGACTGGGATAAGGCGAAGGATCAATGGTTAAGTCTCTCATCTGATCCGAATTGTGACTATGATGATGTCGTTTATGTTAGGGGGGAAGATATTAGTCCCACCGTGACTTGGGGGTTTAATCCAGGACAGTCGATGTTCATCGATGAACAAATACCAAACCCTCAAGCCCTGCCAGAGGGAGAACGGTCGACTGCCGAGGAAGCACTCAACCATATGAAGTTGAAACCTGGCAGTCCTATTGAGGGGACACGGATAGATGTAGCCTTCATTGGGAGTTGTACGAATAGCAGGCTGTCGGATCTCAAGGAAGTGGCCCAGTACCTGAAGGGGAAAAAAGTGGCGTCTAAGGTACGGGCCTTGGTAGTTCCAGGTTCGGAAGGAGTGAATGTAGTGGCTGAGGAACTAGGCATTGCTGATGTATTTCGGGAAGCGGGCTTCGAATGGCGTGGGGCAGGATGTTCAATGTGTCTCGGGATGAATCCTGACAAACTGGTGGGTGATCAAATCTGTGCCAGTTCGAGCAATAGAAACTTCAAAGGCCGCCAAGGAAGCCCGGACGGGAGAACCATATTAATGAGTCCGATCATGGTAGCGGCTGCAGCTGTAACTGGCCAAGTTAATGATGCTAGAAAAATTTTCAGCCTCTAGCTTGGAAGCGCAAGGCGATTCCCAAGGAAATAAAAGGAAGATTAAGATTATCCCATACTGGTGATGATAGATCAAAGGCATTTTCAATCGATTAGGGAGATCGGTTGTATCAGCTACCCGAAATACGACCTTAGACTAATGGGAGTCTAAGATTTATGAAACTTATCGAAATTAAGAAACGATGTAAAAATGCCTCTAGAAAAGATTACCAAGATTAGCGGTTGTGGTATTTCCATACCGGGAGATGACATTGACACTGACCGAATAATACCAGCTCGGTTTATGAAATGCATTACATTTGATGGTCTCGGAGAATATGCATTTTACGATGAACGAATGAGAAAGGATGGGACTGAGAAAGCCCATGCCATGAATGATTCCCGTTTTAAAGGTGCTTCGATTTTACTTTGTGGCGCGAATTTCGGTTGCGGAAGTTCAAGGGAGCACGCTCCACAGTCCCTCTATCGATTTGGAATCCGAGCTCTTGTCGGGGTTAGTTTCGCCGAGATTTTCTATGGTAATGCTCTAAATTTGGGAATTCCTTGCTTGGACGCTGATCGGGAAGCGATTTTGAGGCTTGCGGCTGTAATTGAAAAGGATCCTCTGCTTGAAATCACTATCGATCTCACTGATGATCGAGTTTCCTATGGAGAAAAAGGATTTTTCGCTACGGTTACTCCCGGTGCGAAGAAAAGCTTACTCGAGGGAAAGTGGGACCCGATTGGCGAGTTGCTAGAAGGACTCGACAAAGCGGATGAACTCGAATCTATGTTGCCCTATTAGGAATCCGTTGCAGTAATTTTAGTTGAAATCTTTAGTGCTTAAGGCATCAATGAAACATCGACGATTTTGCTTATCAGCGTTGGCCACTGCTTCCACTCTGGAATCGGATCAATGGTGGATTCAAACCGTCGCTAGCGATTCCCTGTTCTTCCTATTGACTGGATCTTCGAATGGACCTGATGCCCGAAAAAGGTATTGAATTTAAGATCATACAGAACGACGGAATTTTGATAAACAGATGATCAATATCGTTGACGGGGCTGGGATTTTTATCTGGCCGCTTGGTTTGTGTTCTTTCCTATCAATATTTGTCATTGTGGAGAGGTTGATTGCACTTAGAAACAGCAATGTAATCCCAACGGAGCTGGTCGATAGTTTCGTTGAAGGTAAAATCCCTGAGGCCCTCGACGAATCGGTAGCAGGGCGCATTTTACGATTTTACGACAGGAATGATCCGGACCAGGATCAACTCAAGGCTTTTGCTCGGTTAGAAATCTCGCGAATGGAGCGGGGGATGTTCATCCTTGAGATTATAGTAAGCGCTGCTCCCCTGATCGGGCTTTTGGGGACCGTTACCGGTCTCGTGAAAGTATTTGCTAACATATCCTACGAAACCGGAATGCCCGATCCATCTTCCTTTGTTGAAGGTATAGCGCTGGCATTGACTACCACGATGTTAGGGCTCTCCATTGCCATTCCATCATTGGTCGGAAATAGCTTTCTGACTAGACGGGTGGATACATTAGCGGTTCGTTTGAGTGTTGGGGTTGAACGCCTAATCGACATCAGTAGGTCGCCGCGACGGGGATGAGATTGGGGTTTTGCTATGGAACTTATTGAAACCCATAGGCGTCGAAAAGTGGAAATCAATATTGTGCCGCTAGTCGATGTTTTAATTGTGTTAATCTTTTTTTTCCTTGTTTCAATGCAGTTTCGAAATATGACGACTCTCAATCTTGTTTTACCCAAAATCGAAACCGCAGGAAAAAACAAGAATGTCGAACAACTCGAGATTGCAATCGACGCTGCGGGCCAATTCTTTCTCAGTGGAGTCCCAATTTCCAAGGATGAACTTGAGTTTTCGCTGAATTTACAGGGAGAATTAAATAGAGAGATTCCAGTCCTCGTTATGGCCGATGAGGAGACTTACCTCAAGAGAGTTACCTATATCATGGATGTTTGCCGGGAAGCAGGATTGGAGAAAATCAGGCTTCAGTCGCGGTAGAATTTCCATCCATCCTAATCCTCAGGGATTGATCTAAGTCGAAAATTCCACCACCGGATCGACATCAGCTTCGTAATCCACGCCAGATATTCCAAATCCGAACAGTTTTAGGAAGTCGGAGCGATAGCCGGCGAAGTCGGAAATCTCATCCAAGTTTTCAGTTGTAACCTGGTTCCAAAGTTCTGTTGCGGTTTTTTGGATGTCGGATCGCATCTCAAGATCGTCGATGCGCACCCTTCCTTCTTTGTCAAAGAGAGTTTCTCCTTCCCCGTATATGTGAGTACTGAAAAGTCGATAAATTTGTTCAACACACTCCTCATGGATTCCCTTTTCCTTCATTACTTTGAAAAGGATAGAGATGTATAAAGGGACTACGGGTATAGCAGAACTGGCATGGGAGACGAAGGCTTTGTTTACCGAGGTAAAAGCTCTACCGCCGATTGATTTAAGCGACTGGTTGATTTCCTGCGCTGTATCCTCAATGTGTTTTTTTGCAATTCCAATGGTGCCGTTTCGATAGACAGGCCAGGTAACTTCAGGACCAATATAGGAATAGGCGCAGGTTGAGCATCCTTTCGCAAGCAGATCCTCCCTTCTTAGAGACTCAATCCATAATTTCCAATCTTCGCCTCCCATAACCTTGGTGGTACCTTCAATTTCTTCCTCTGTTGCAGGTTCGAAAGTGACCTCCTTAACCTCTCCCCGGTCTGTATCGAGACCCTTACTAGTAAAAGCCCTGCCGACTGGCTTTAGGGCCGACCTATAAACTTCTCCTGTATACGGATCGGTTCTCCGCGGCGCGGCCAAACTGTATACAAGGAGGTCGATTTTGCCTAATTCTAGCTTAATCAGATCTATCGTTTTTTCTTTAATTTCATTACTAAATGCGTCGCCATTGATGTTGCATGCCACAAGACCTTCTTCTCTGGCCGCATTCTCGAATGCGACCGAATTATACCAGCCGGCTTCGGCGGTTCTCCCTCGTTCAGAGCCCCGGTGCATAAAAACCCCAAGAGTAGCGGAACCGCATGCGAAGGCGCTGACAATACGGGTGGCTAGTCCGTATCCGGTAGATGCTCCAATGATAAGGACATTCTTTGGTCCATTCCTGATCTTGCCACGGGATTGGACAGTCTCGATTTGTGCTCGTATATTCGCTGCACATCCAGTCGGATGAGCTGTTATACAGATAAATCCTCGAGTCCTTGGTTTGATGATCATATGGGATTTAACTTGGGGATTTCCGAAATAGGAGCAATGGAAAACATTTTTAGTTAAGGTGATAGGCTGGTCAAAATCAGTTGGGGTTTGATGGATAAAATTTGTGAGTGTCTAAGATGTCGGAAATAGTTGCTTATTTACTGAATTAGATTCTGTTTTTGCAATGGATTGCGAGAGTGGACACGCAAAGCGAAATCTGATTTTCTCATTGCTAGGAGTCCGGCGGTTAAGCTTTGCTACAGCTGTTTGAGTCAATTGGTAAAAAAGAATGGATAATCTAACCTAATGAATCCCTTTAGATGGAGACTTCACTGGCAGATCCTGTTGGCCCTCGGGTTAGCCACTGTTTGTGTTGTAATTGTAAGGGCATTGGGGATCGAGAATACCGATTTCTCTAGAGGATTGGAGGCATCTTGCCGTTTTGGGGGTGATCTATTTAAGAATGCCCTGAAGATGATCGTAGTTCCGTTGATCATCTCTTCTATCATCAGCGGCATGATGAGTCTGGGAGCGGACCGTAATGTGGGTCGGATCGGGTTCAAGGTACTTATTTACTATGGTATAACCGGCCTACTTGCGATACTTATCGGTCTCTTCTTGGTTAATACCATACGTCCGGGTGTAGTCGACGAAAGTCTATCCGAACTCATTAAAGGGCAAGCACAAGATGCGGACGAATTCATCGGAAAAATAGAGGGTCGTGGTCCCGCAGATATCGTAGGCATCGTACACCGAATGTTTCCTCCCAATATTTTTCAGGCGGCAACCGACAATGGGCAACTTTTGGGAATTATCACCTTCAGTCTCTTTTTTGGATTCTTCATCAGTAAACTTCCCGAGCGTCCACGGCAGTTTCAATTCGAATTATGGAAAAGCATTCAGCAAGTGATGATGTTGATCACGAATCTGATCATTAAATTTGCACCTATCGGCGTCTTTGGACTTGTAACCCCTATTATCCTGAGAACCGGCTTCGATGCTATTTTACCACTTTTTAAGTTTTTTCTCACAGTCTTGCTGGGACTTTCGATTCATTTTTTTGTTACTCTAGGAGTGCTCCTAAAGCTGGTTGGTCGAGTACAGCCATTTCAGCATTTTCGCACAATGGTGCCTGCCTTGTTAACTGCATTTTCCACAGCATCTTCTGCTTCAACCTTACCGGTCACCATGGAGACCGTTGAAAAACAGGCAGGAGTCTCTCCTAGAACAGCTAGTTTCACTCTTCCTCTTGGTGCTACCGTAAACATGGATGGAACAGCACTCTATGAGTGTGTTGTGGTGATCTTTATTGGACAGATATATGGGTTTGAAATGGGGTTTTCAACTCAACTTACGATTCTTGTGCTGGCTCTAGTGACCTCAGTTGGAGTGGCCGGCATCCCAGCCGCGAGTCTAGTTGCAATAACCCTTATTCTTGGGGTGGTAGGTTTACCTATTGAGGCTGTTGGATTAGTTTGGGTGACTGATCGATTGCTCGACATGTGTCGTACCTCTGTAAATGTGTTTAGCGACACTTGCGGAGCCGTTATCATCGCAAAATCAGAGGGAGAAAAGGGGATTTATGGAGATGAAAAAGTAGCACCTAAATGAGGCGCTGACCTTTTATGGTTTGTTCATTTCTTGATCACTAGTATTCGATCACAGAATTCTATCGTGTCCTGAACGATCTTTGGCCCTGAATAAACAAAATGTTGCCTCATGATTCTTGTGTTAGATGAAATTTCAACTCCAAGCAGACTATCAGCCAACAGGTGATCAACCCCAGGCAATCGATGCGCTTGTCCGATCTGTGGGTGAGGGTAACCGTTATCAGACTCTTCTTGGAGTGACGGGATCTGGCAAGACATTCACAATGGCGAATGTGATCGAGGCACTCCAGCGTCCGACGTTGATTATTTCTCACAACAAGACGCTTGCGGCACAATTGTATTCGGAATTTAAAGGGTTTTTTCCCAATAACGCAGTCGAGTATTTTGTCAGTTATTACGACTACTATCAGCCAGAGGCTTACATTCCCCAAACAGACACTTACATCGAAAAGGATTCATCGATCAATGACGAGATTGAAAGACTTCGCATTTCTGCCACAAGTTCTCTTATCAGTCGTCAGGATGTGATCGTGGTGGCTAGTGTGTCTTGTATTTATGGCCTGGGCTCTCCGGAGGATTTTTCGGAACTGATGATTCCTATTCAGGTGGAGGAAAAATTTGGGAGGGATCAATTTCTAGAACGGCTGGTTGACAACCTTTATGAGCGAAACGACATCAAATTTGCCCGGGGGGGGTTTCGAGTCCGGGGTGATACAATTGATGTTTTCCCAGCCTATATGGAAACGGCTGTTAGAATCGAATTTTGGGCTGACACAGTTGAGAGCATTAAGGAATTGGATCCTCTGACTGGAAAGACTGGGCAGCATTTTAACGGGTTCCACCTCTATCCGGCAAATCAGTTTATAACTCCAAAGCACAAGATCGAACAGGCCAAGGAAGGAATTCGAAAAGAGCTGGAAGATAGAGTTGCTGAATTCGAAAAAAACAATCGTTTATTGGAGGCGCAGCGCCTTCGAATGCGGACTGAGTATGATCTTGAAATGCTGGGAGAGATGGGATTTTGCAGCGGAATTGAAAACTATTCCCGCCATCTCTCAGGCCGTAAGGCAGGTGAGAGACCGTGGTGCCTGATCGACTTTTTCCCGAAGGAATTTATCCTTATTATTGATGAGAGCCATGCTACTGTCCCGCAAATAGGAGCGATGTATCGAGGAGACCGATCTCGAAAAGAAAAGCTTGTCGAATATGGCTTTCGTCTTCCCAGTGCACTCGACAATCGTCCTCTCAAAGTAGAAGAATTCAACAAAATGACAGGGTTAACGATCTTTGTTTCTGCAACACCCGCAGCCTTTGAAATGCAGGTCTCAAACACTGTCGTAGAGCAGATCATTCGCCCCACGGGTTTACTAGATCCTCTCATAGAGGTGCGGGAGGCTCAGGGGCAGGTAGAAGATCTGATTGAAGAAATACACCATGCTGTTAAAGAAGGGGAAAGAGTTCTAGTTACAACTTTGACTAAAAGGATGTCTGAAGACTTAACTGCTTATTTGCGCGAAAGGGCGATTAGGGTGGAGTATCTTCATAGTGACATCGATGCAATTGAGCGAATAGAGATTCTGCGTAATTTGCGTCGCGGAGACTTTGATGTGTTGGTGGGGATAAATCTTTTAAGGGAAGGATTGGACTTACCAGAGGTAGCTTTGGTAGCCATTCTGGATGCTGATAAGGAAGGTTTCCTTCGCAATCGAACCAGCCTGATACAGACGGCAGGGAGGGCGGCCAGACATGAAAGGGGACGAGTTATTCTGTATGCCGATGACTTAACTGAGTCGGTCAGGCAAACTCTTGAAATCACGAATGATCGTCGAAAAAAACAGACGGAGTACAATGAAAGGCACGGAATTATTCCCCAGAGTGTCAAGAGAGGCGATCAGGCAAGTCTTCATGTCAACGACCGAGTTGAAGATGGTGATCCGGTAAGTGTAAAAAAAGCCGGGGGGGATAAAGAAGTGGCCGCCGTAATTGCTGAAACTGAGTCAGAAATGCTTGAGGCAGCTGATGCCCTGGAGTTCGAGCGAGCCGCTCTTTTACGGGATCAAATTGATCTTTTGAGGAAGGGAAGGACCGACAAGTCGCGCAAGGCTTTACGGCCGAGTAGATATCGGAGATAGAGTTACAGCAGCAACTAGGTAATCCAGTAGATGAGCGTGCGAGAGACGGGCTTTTTTAATAAAAACATGGGTCTAATATGGTTCCGTTCCTAGGTCTCCCTTCTTCAGTGTAATAGCCTTCACGGTGAAACGTAATTACTGCAGAGCAGATGTCTATATTCCCCCTGGACAATAAGGCTACGGGATCTTCAACGGTTGCTTTTTCACCTAAATCCACTGGTTCAGAGGCTATAAAACTTTTTGATTAGGGACCCATGCCTGAGGAGCAATTCCTTCAAGGTGGGTTTTGACATCAACGACAACCGGTCGGTTGCTATTAAACGCTCTATCGAGAGCACTCGAAAGATCACCCGGTTTTCGGACGGTAATTCCAACACAGCCCATGGATTCGGCAATCGCGGCGAAGTCGTTTTCGCCGAAGAGCCAGAGCTCATCGGAACCGAAGGTTTGACCTCCATAAATAGCCTCATTCCCGTGTTTCTCCTGATTCAAAGAATGGTTATTGTTGACCACCGTGACTGTGTTGATACCGCACCTAACAGCTGTTTCCAGTTCCGACAGATGGTACCAGATACCTCCGTCACCTGTGAAACAAAGTACCGGGCGATCAGGACTGGCGCATTTGGCTCCCATTGCTGCGGGCAGACCCCAGCCCAGCGAACCGGCACAACGTATATAGAGTTGGTTGGAGTGCCTAAGGTCAAGCATAGTACCGGTCCAGATTCCTGAATGGCCCGTGTCCGATACCAGGATCGTGTCAGAAGGAAGAGATTCGCTCAATTCCCGGCAAAGTCGTTCTGGCCGTATCGGAATAACATCTGAATTGTACAAATTACTGATACTTTCTTTCCATGTTTTGACCAAGGCCTGGACTCGTTTGACCCAGTCGGTTCTGGGTTCAGTGGTCTCCGTATGGGTAATCATCCTCCGGAGAGTATTTCGGACGTCTCCATGAAGCCCAACTTTGATAGGGTAGTTACGTCCCAGTTCTTCCGGATTGATGTCGAGTTGGATAATGGGAGTGCCTTGGGGTGGAATGGTATAACCGTTTGTTACCTGTCCTCCGGTGTGGCTACCGATGAAAAAGACCAGGTCTGCTTCGCACAGAACTTGGTTGGCACAGGCGCGTGAGTAGGAACCGGGGACGCCTACGGCTAGTGGATGGTCGCACGGAAACATTGCCTTGGCATTTAGAGAAGTAGCTACTGGTATAGAAAGCTTTTGTGCAAGCTCTACAAGCTCGGCGCTGGAACCGGATGCAGTCACTCCGCCTCCGGCTACAATGACCGGTCGCATGGCTCGGATCAGCAATTGAAGAGCTTTCTCGATACTCTCGATCTGTGCTTCTGGCCGTAAAGGAGGAACATGGGAGAACATCTCCTCGATTATGACCTCAAGATCCGCTTTTTCTTCGACGACCGCTTGTCCGGCAAGACCTTCCATATCCAAATGGACCGGACCTGGAGTTCCTGAAGTAGCGGAACGGAATGCCTGGCGCAGATAAAAAGGTAGTTGCTCCAGATGGGAGACAAAGGCACTGTATTTAGTTACAGCTGAAAACGGACCGACATGATCGACTTCCTGGTAAGCGTGACGTTTTTGACTGATCTGATTTTCGCGGCCTGTCAGGGCAACGACAGGGGAACACGCGAGGTAGGCATCTTGTAGACCGGCCGCTAGATTAACAGCTCCTACCGACTGGGCCATGCAGAGCCCTGGTCCACGACGTACTCTCGCGTAAGCATCAGCCATATAGGCAGCGGGCTTTTCTCCGTGAGTTTGGACGCGGGTAATTCCCAGTCTCTCCATTTCCATAAGCGCCCTCGGAGCGATATAGGGCATGAAAAAAACGTGGCTTATTCCTATTTTTTGGATCGTTTCAGCTATGAATCGAGCCCCTGTTATTTTAGCCATGCTTAATTTTTAGAAGTTATGGTTTTGTCAATGATTGTACAGACTTAGTTTAGATTGTTAAGTTGAAACTAGGTCGTACAATTTAATTTGGCAACGGTATCTAGGACTTTGAGGATGGTACCTCGGGATGGGGTGAGGTCTTTTCGCTAGCAACATAGTGAAAGATGATGCAGACCTTGTGATTTGTGTGGTGCAAGGGTCATTGAGGGTTAAATTTTCTATTTTCAAAATACGACTTATAATTCTGACCCTACCTAAAGCCACCTATGGGACTTTTTTCAAAAAGACTTTATCTGTTTTCTTCAGAATAAGCGAGGAACTCATGGACATCCTCAAAGGCGCTTAAAACAATCTACACCGGCGCGGGCTGAGTTTCCCAACAACATGTAATCGGTCCCGTAGGTTTGAAAGGTAAAGCCTTGCTCATGTCGCTGGCGCAGTTCCTCAGGTGATCCGGCTCCTATCCCAATTGCTACTTTGTTCTTACGACATAGGGCAAGTGCTTCTGCAATCGCTTCATCAACCTCTTCGAATGGCTGGTACATTGGGTTCAAACCAAGGGACAAACAGAGATCGTAGGCCCCGACTAATAGAGCGTCGATTCCAGGTACAGCTGTAATCTCCTCGAGGTTCTGCAGCGCCTCTTTGGTCTCGAGGATCAGTGCAATCAAAATGTTCCCATTAGCATTAGAAAAGTAGTCCAGGTTATCCATCGTGTAGTGCGACGCACGTAGAGGACCAAATCCCCGTGAGCCTTCGGGCGGATACCGAGTAGCATCGACAATAGTTTTGGCTTCAGCGGCAGTTTTTACCATTGGAACTAGGATGCCCATGCTCCCAGCATCAAGGACTCGCTGAATAAAGATTGCATCGCTGTTCGGTACGCGGACTATGGGGATGGTATCGGTTCCGTTCATCGCCATCAACATGTGTTCAACCCTGCCCATATCTATGGGGTTGTGTTCGGTCTCAATGGCAAGCCAGTCGTAGCCGGCGTGCGCCATCAATTCTGCCACGTTGGGGCTGCCCAAACCAAGTAGTGCTCCTAGAGTTGGCTGTCCCGCCTTCAGTTTTTCGCGAACCCAATTTTTACGCATCGCTTATATTTATTTGTAGAGACTATTCGAAAAGACGATATCCAGAGAACCTTTACTCCTCCAAGTAGCCTATAAGTTGAGCCTTGTTTGGCTTGTAATATACCAAGAGAGGACGTTTGTCTTTGCGGATGACGGTAAGTCACCCTCTTCCACACTACTAGGTGGAGGGTTTCCTCAGTTCAACAACTCGAAGTAACCGAGTTCAGCCATTCGGTTCAACCAGCGCTGCCGCTTGGGGTTTCCTTCTGGGTTCGCGAGCCATTCTTGTGGATAACCACATCCATACCCTTCTTGGGTCCTTCCGAATCGGACCGTTGCTCCTCTATTAGCTTCGGCGCGTTTGCGCAATGCAGCTTCTTCTTTTTCTCCCTGCGGATTATTGTAGTAAACGCATGTGGACATTCTTCTTCCAGCGGTACCACCACTACTTGCGTGCCAGCAACGCATATCAAATGCGACAACATCACCAGGATCTGACTTGCAAACATAGGCTGGAACCTCGGGTATTTCCAATTCGAGTGTAGGCAAGGTTAGGCGCACCCTGTCATGAAAGGCTCGATTGTGAGAGCCAGGAATGAGCCGGAGAGCACCCGAGTTGGCGTCTACTGGGTCGAGATAGAATGCGAACTTAACTCCAAAGGAATCCTCGTGGGGATCAGCATGGTGATCCGGATGCCATCGGGTATCACCCACATACCGATTAGCGTCTGTCCCGATGCCAATCACATCATCTCCGTAGAGCTGCTCGGCAACGTTGCAAAAGCGTGGGTCTTCCAGCAAACTGGCATAAAATGGCGTTCTCGGGTTCATCATATACGTCCAATAGCGCTCTTCACCAGTAAAGGGTTTATCTGAATAGACGAGGTTGAGTTCGGACTCATATTCATTTCTCAAAGTCTCAATTTCTTCAGGCGCAAAGAGGTCTCGAAGAACAAGGAACCCGAAAGTTTTGTAATGCCTAATTTTCTGGTCTGTTAGCATACTCGATATAAGTGGTTAAAAATCCGAAGTTGCCAAGTGGATTTTTTGAGTAAAATTGCTGCGTGAGGATTTAGTTTTAGTGGGTATAATTTAGAAACCTCGACTTTCATTCGGGGTTTCAGAAAACGGTTCCTACATTTTCAGGATCGAACCTACTGGTTTACTTCTGTCTATCTGCGAATCGATCGGCTATTCCCAGTGTATTTTTTGAGAGTGACAGAATACATCCAATGTAGAATTCTCTTTTCTCATCCTTCATCATTCTCTTATGATTTTCCTGAAACTAAAAATTAATCATGGAATTAACAGCAGCTATTGAAAAGGGTATTGAGTCTGGCGAACAGAAAATTGCAGAAAACTGGCGACCATCTGAGAATGGCGGTGGTCCTCCTCTAATGCACGTGGGTACTCAACAGTTCACTACCTCGCAAGAAGACCTTGAGTATCTTGTCCGCCATGGGTGTTTTTCTAAGAATGAAAACAACATCACTTTTCACCGTGAATACGGATGGGACGTCCAGGAGTTAGCTGAAAAGAAGGAGAAGTGCAGTCGTTTTGGGCTCGATATGGAGATGGTAGCCCTACCTATGTCAAATTTCAACATTGATGGCAGTTACGTTCCTAATTTCATGCTGGGCAACTATGAGGAGGGAGATAAGGAACTTGATTTGATCTGCAATATGATCCGTCAGGCGGCAGAAGCGGGAATCCCAGCTATCAAGTATTTCCTCTGCGAGATGGAGAACCAACGAACAGAAAGCTATCCACCTGGGCGTGGAAATTCCCGGTTGAGTACTTGGAATTTAGAAAAAGCGCAAGACCGTCATCAGCGTTTTGATGAAGTCTTAACCGCGGAAACTAATTGGGAGCGGATCACTTACGCACTCGATCGTATTATTCCTGTGGCCACCGAGTGCAGGGTCCGCATGGCATGCCATCCCTGTGACCCTTGGCTGCCTCCTGGGTACTGTGGGGTCGATCGAGTATTAGGTGGATTCGAGGGGTTTAAACGCTTTATCGAAATAAACCCTAGCCCTTACCATGGCCTGAACTTGTGTCTTGGATGCATGGCAGAGAGCGTCGAAGATCCGCGGGGAGAGGTTCCCGAAATTATCCGGTATTTTGGGGAACGAAAGAAAATCCATCATATTCACTTCCGTAATATCATCGGGAAGCGTAACAATTTCCAGGAGGTGTGGCCAGATGAGGGAGTGATGAATATGTGGGAGAATATGAAGGCTCTTAAAGAGGTCGGATATCCTCATATGATCGTGCCTGATCATGCGCCAGGTCACGATGAACCCGGTGCTAACCGCCAAGCTTGGGCTTATGAATTCGGTTACATCAGGGCCATGATACAGGCTGTGAACGATGGAGAATAGAGACTCTATTGAGTTCGGTTCCAATTCCTAGTAACTCAGCTATAGAGTCTGAGAGCTCTGCTATGTAGCCGAATTGTCCTCGGGTAAAGGGTCATAGGGATGAAACTGTATAACAAAACCCCATGGCAATTTTCAAACAATAGGCAATAGTATGAAACAATAACCGTTATGACGGGTGGTGAAGCAGTCGTCCGATCATTAGAAGCACACAAGATTGAAGTGGTATTTGGTATTCCGGGTACTCACAACCTAGCTATATACGACGCGCTCACCCATTCTGAAAAAATTCGACACATTGTTGCTCGTCACGAGCAGGGCGCGGCATCTATGGCCGATGGCTACGCAAGAGCCAGCGGACATCCAGGAGTCTGCATCACGACGACGGGACCGGCGGCCTTGAACGCAGTCTCGTCATTGGGTACTGCCTATGCAGATTCATCACAAGTCTTACTAATCGCCAGCCAGAACCCGGTTGCAACCTTTGGTTTAGAGAAAGGTCTAATCCACGAGTGCCCAAAGCAGCTTGAGGCCCTGCAAACGGTCGTCGGAGAGGCTCTAAGACCGGAGTCTACCGGTGCGATTTCCAAAACTATTTTTAATGCTTTTGGATCGATGTCGGTCGGTCGTGCAAGACCATCTGCTATCGAAATTCCTATCGATTTACTGAATGACGAGGACTCCATTGATATTCTATTTCCGGAAACGGAAAGACCAGCTGCATTCCCAGTCTCCAAGTTGATTCCGTCGCTGGACCTCATCAAGTCTTCCATTCGTCCTGCTGTTTGGGCTGGGGGAGGAGTGATAACTGCCAACGCTTCAGAAGCGCTGGTGAGGTTTGCCGAAAAGCTGAAGGCTCCGGTCTTCACTACGGTAATGGGTAAGGGCGCGATACCGGGCTCTCATTCACTTTCCGCGGGTAGCGCTCTAAATCACTGGTCGGGGCGAAGCTATCTAGAGACTTGTGACTTGCTTATTGCTGTTGGTACCCGATTTACGGATGAGGAAACAGATAGCTGGACACTCAAATTGCCGGAAAAGGTTATTCACATCGACATCGATCCACAGTCAATCGGACCCATCTACGTGCCAACCATTAGCTTGATCGCCGATGCGAAACTTAGTCTTGGGATTCTCGATGAGCATCTATTGGACCATGTAGTGGATAATGGCAGTAATCGCGTCATGGAGGTTAAAAAGCTCCGGAAGGAGCTCCGGGAGGATTGCCTAAAAAAAGCTCCTGAAGGTGTCCATTTGGTTGATTCGATACAGGCCGGACTTCCGAGCGATGCGATTGTTGTAAGCGACCTCACTCTTATGGCCTATTGGTGTCGGAGGTTGCTAGATTTCTACGAGCCACGTTCGAACCTCTATCCGTGGGGTTTCGGCACTCTAGGGTTTGCTTTGCCTGCAGCGATAGGTGCCAAACTAGCGCGACCGGAAAGACCGGTAGTTGCGATTTGTGGAGATGGCGGATTTATGTTTAACCTTCAGGAACTGGCGACGGCGATCCAACATGAAGTGCCTATCGTTTTGCTTGTCTTCAATGACAATTCTTATGGGGTTTTGGAAAAGCAGCAGGAAGTTTTGTTCGGCAGGAAGATTGGTGTTAATCTTTACAATCCGGATTTTATCGCCTTGGCAAAGTCGTTTGGAATTAAAGGCGAGCGCGTCGATACAATCGATGCGCTTGAAGATTCTTTATCCAGGGCTGTTTGCTACAACGATACTTACTTGATTGAAATTACGGTTCCTGTCCCCTGGCCAGTAATGGAGCCTTCAGTGCGGATTTTCGAGGAGAGAGAGGAATAAGACGGGGCAAA
>CEUS01218567.1_pt1 | contig 143923 bp, 123 predicted proteins | sample 427031 | NCBI WGS metagenome assembly CEUS01 (sample SAMEA2622837, study PRJEB7988) | marine metagenome | biome: marine biome (ENVO:00000447); feature: marine epipelagic mixed layer (ENVO:xxxxxxxxx); material: "saline water (ENVO:00002010), including plankton (ENVO:xxxxxxxx)" | depth 140 m
TCCTCTCAAGAAAGGAACCAGCTAAATTTTGAGAATATAGGTCTTCACTCGAGGCCAGTACCTGGAGGAATTTTATCCTACATCAAAATATTCAACTTCAAAATCGTTAAGCAAGGTCTGCTATCAATACTCGCCTCGATTCTATACTCCTTTCACGTGGCCTCTGTGAGTCTCGTAGCCAGGCCAAAGGACTAATTATGTCTGGAAGGGTCCGTCGAGGCACCGAAATACTCGACAAACCGGGTAAAATCTACCCAAAAACCATAGAGCTCTCGATTGTCGACCCTCCTCGCTACGTTAGCCGTGGCGGAGAAAAACTCGAAACCTTTCTCACCTCCATGGATCTTCCTGTTTTGGGAGCCGACACCCTTGACGTAGGTGCTTCAACTGGTGGATTCACCGATTGCCTCCTTCAACGGGGCGCTTCGTCTGCAACATGCGTCGATGTCGGCCGCGGGCAACTCCACCCAAAACTCCTTGGCAATCCTCGGATAGCAAATCGTGAGAAATTGAATGCCCGCTACCTCAAGCCTGCTGACCTGCCGAAATCTACTTACTCGATTATTACCGTCGACGTTTCTTTCATTTCCCTCAAGCTGGTACTACCGCCTCTATGGCCTTTTTTGAAGGATAACGGCACCCTCATATCTCTAATCAAGCCGCAATTTGAAGCCACCAAGGAAGAGGCTGATAAAGGTAGAGGCGTGATTCGTGACCCATCTATCCATCATCGTGTCACCGAGGGAATCCGTCGCTTCGCCTGGAAACACCTCCCAGACTCTCGCGAAGTCAAGATTTCACAATCCTCCCTGCCAGGTAATGATGGAAACATCGAATTTTTCCTTGCCTTGCAAAAGAAGAGAAAGAATTAAGATTCATCGCACAAATTATCGTGAATGAGATTCTTCCAGGGCTCCATCATTGGAGGGTCGTCTGGCCTGGCATCTGGTCACTCGAATCCTACTTCCTTCAAACAGAGACCGGCAGCGTAATAGTAGATCCGATTGAAAGCTCCGGCCTCGATCTCATTGATGCCACTACCGATATCCAAGCAGTTATTGTAACCGTAGGTTGGCATGAACGATCAAGTCGTCTCTTTGGGAAAAGAACCAGAACCCCCGTCTTCGTTCCGGAACTAGATCTCTGTATGCTCGAAGACCTTGATTCCCGAAAGGTCTATAGGGACGGAGACATACTTCCAGGCGAACTTCGAGCAATCGGAACACCCGGGCTTACGCGAGGTGAAAATGTTCTTCTCTCTAGAACAAACGGCGGCACTCTCTTTGTCGGAGACTGCCTTGGGACAACTGCTAAATGGGCTCCCGACGGAATGCCGCTCGGCGGACATCCCAACGGCCATCCGATTCCTAAAGATACCCTCTCCCACCTCCTTGACCTTGAATTTGTCAACCTTTGCCCGGGGCATGGCGATCCCATCCTTGGAAACGGGAAACAAAAACTCATCGAACTCTTTCAATCAGGAAAGTCCACGTCAACCGGACCTCAAAGTGTAACCTACTTCCCTTTACACGACATCTAATCCCTAAACCCATCGAGACTAACCAGTTTATTATTCAGGATTAACCCAATAGAATTGCGACAGGCAAACGACGATAATGGGCCGATTCTGGGCAATCACGTGTTTTCATAACTCGACGATTCCCGACCCTCCACAAGGCTAACGCATAACCTGCAGACAGCAAATCCACCCTAGAGTTTACAAAAACCGCCAACCTCATCAATTGCACCAGCTCCATTACCAAATCGAAACTTGATATCAGCATTGCTATGATTCCCAAGCTTGTATCAGATATGCTAAACATCTCAACAATTGTATCAACAATGGATCTCTTGACAATCTGGGGCTGAAACTGAATTTTCTGGCGAACTCCGGAATTTCCAAGAAATACCGCCATATTCACGCTTGAACACAATCCGATCAGTCATTTTCGTTGTCAACGGCAACAAGGAGGGAGCTACTTCATTGGCACAATCCCTGCAAAAAGAAGCGGAGACATTGAATGTTCAGTGCCGGATTACAACGTGTTATCCACTCCCACGGGAGGACCTAAATGGAGTGGATCTCTGCTGTGTGATTGGTGGTGACGGAACACTTCTTGGCGTCGTAGAAAGCGCTCTCGAGACACAAGTTCCCGTTCTCGGAGTGAACATGGGGAAGCTGGGGTTTCTCGCGACTTACTCCGCTGCACAAGTTAAAGAGAATTTCATTTCTTTGCTGAAAGGGGAATTCCAAGTTGCAGCACGGACTGTTTTAGAATGTTGGGATGCCTCTGGGAAAAAAACATACTCGTTAAACGATATCGTTGTGAAAAATCATTCTGCCGGTCTCATCTCTCTCGATCTCTATTCAAATGATCAACAGGTCAACGATTACAACTGTGACGGGATCATCCTCTCCACCCCCACTGGATCGACAGCCTATAATCTCTCTGCTGGCGGACCTCTTATTCATCCCGAAGCCAAGGTCGTTGCCGTGACGCCCATTTGTCCTCATACATTAAGCAATCGCAGTGTAATTTTTGATCAAGGCACTGAACTAAGAGTCTTTCTTCGCGAACATCCAAACTCGGTCTACCTTAGCACCGATGGCCATCCTGCTTTTGAAAATAAGGGGCAGTTTCCCCTCACCATTACTATTGCTACAACAACCTTCCCCCTTGTTGAACACAGAAAATACGACCACTTCCACCTAGTCCGAACCAAGCTCCGTTGGGGAAACGATTCCTCCTAGGAATTATTCTGATATTTCAGCCTGATGAACTGACTTTAATAATGGAATAGTTCTTTTTAAAATTTCCTAAATCATAGTGAGAAGAGACTTTTATCGTATCTCAAATCCGGCACCTAAACTTCAAGCAAGAAGGAACCAATCCCGATGAGCTAGCATAGCTGAGAAATGTAGATCAAGTAGATACTCGAGTTCCTAGTATTTCAAAAAATGGCAACCTAAAAGTCACGATTGACGAAATGTCAGCAAAAGCCAAAGTCTCAGTCATGGAAACAATTTGTTTGAAGAGCGGTTAAATTAATGGAGAAAGTCATCGAGCTAAGATTGTATCGAAAGGCTAAAGCAACAACGTAGAGCGGATTAATCTCGATCACATCTGGCGAAGTAAATGTACGGATATTAAAATCAAAAGAGTTACTTTTGAGCGGCTTTTCCAGCCAACCAACTCCTTGACACGAATCTACCTCGCAAAGTTTGCTACTATTACAAGAATTGAATAACTAAGTTATCGAGCTCGATTAAAGTGATAGCCTGGACACAGAAATACATTATCAACAAGTGGTTTTTCCTTATTCTCCTCACAGTCGTTATAGTTGCCTTCGTTCTCACTATAACTCCTGCCGGGAGCGGGCTAACCCAAACCGGCGAAGACATTCGCAAACGTGACTTCTTTGGAATCAATCTGGCTTCACGTAAGGATGTCGGTCCAGTGATCGCTAGTGCTACAGCGAGCGCCTGGATCAATACAGGGGAACGCGGCTTTATTGAATCGAGCTCAGGGGATCTTCTTCTAGGCCGGGTTGCTTACCTTCACTATGCGCACAAACTTGGTCTCCCCCCACCATCCAAAGTGGAATTGGAGAGATATATCCGGTCTAAACGGATATTTTTAGGAGAGGATGGATTCTTTAGCAAGCAAGCTTATGATGACTTTAAGCAACTCATCGACGACGATCCCGCGATTACTCAAGAATTGATGATGCAAGCACTGCTTGAGGATTTTCAAATCGATAAAATAAGTTCTGCACTTGTCGGACCCGGATTTGCTCTTCCCTTTGAAACCCAAAAACAGGTTGAGCATTCAAAGACAGTTTGGTCAATTGATGTTGCCACCCTCAAATATGAACCTTTCCAGCCGAAAGTTGAAATCGATGAGGAAAAACTGTCCAGTTATTATAAGAGTAATTTAGCGCGCTTTGAGGAGAGTGCCAAAGTTAAGGTCTCCCTCATCAAGTTCGATTACGATCGTTACGCCGGAACGGCACAACCTACGGCTGATGAATTGCGTGAATTCTATGAAGAGCACAAAGATCAGTTTAAGGAGCTGCGTTCCTCCAGCGAAGCGGGGAGCGAACCGGACCCGGAACCCCTCACATTCGAGTCTGTAAAAGATAGCGTGACCAAGGTTATGGTCGAGGAAAGGGCCAGACGACTTGCAGAAGAAGCCGCCCATGCATTTATCCTCAAACTCTACGAAAGGAAAATAAGCCGAGATTCTAAACAACAAATAACAGGTTTGCTGGAAGATGCTGGGATCACTCCCATCGAACTACCAGCCTACACAAGGAGCAATCCACCAGAAGATACTGATCTGCCCAGAAGAAGTCTTGAAGAGGCATTCGCCTTGTCCAATACCCGTTATTATTCCGATGTAATCGAAACGAATAATGCAGCAGCTGTTTTACTGCTAAGATCAATCGAAGAAGCCCGAATTCCTTCCTTCAATGAAATTTACGCGAAAGTGGAAGCAGAATATCGGGCCAAGGAAAAGAAGAAACTCTTTGCTGAAATTGGATTGAAATTGAAAACCCGCCTAGAGGCTGCGCTTGCGGAGGGAAACCCTTTCCGAAAAAGTGCAGAGGCTGTAGGTCTCGAGGTCGAGACTTTTAATGACTTTACACGCCGTAATCCTCCCTCGGAACTCGACCGCCGGCTTTTTATACAGAATTCCCATCTCGGGAAAGGCCAAATCTCCCCCATGGTCATTCTCGATAAAGATGGCAAATTTGTTCATATCCTGGGCAAAGAAATCCCTGAAGAGGAATCGAGTCTCTCGGAATTAGCAGACCAGGAAGAAATACTTCAGAGGATCAATCTCTATTACCAAACAACTAATTTGATCGCAGAGATTGTAGCCCGAGAACAACAAAAATCCGAAGAGTAATAAATCGGTTTTCCAGTGGGGGTTGGGCTATTCCAGAAACAACTCTTCTACCCTCTCCCCTCCAATTAGATTAACCTCACGATCAATCGGAATCTGCTTACGTATCGACTTCAACTGTTTCTTGGCCAAAGCGATCGTATTTTGGATAATCTCTTTTTCCAATTTCTCAAGTGAAATATCTCCGTTCAAATAAGCAATGGTTTCGCGGTAACCGATCGCAGATGCAGCGGTTGGATTCGATTTGATTCCTTTAGAAATTAAGAAATTCACTTCTTCAACTAGTCCAGCCTCCATCATCGCTCGAGTTCGATCTTCGATTCGACTCCTCAAATCTTCCGGACTTCGCATCAGACAACACACCTGTTTTCTAAAATCCGCAAAAGGCGATCGCCCCTCTAGAAACGCTTCCTTCAAAGCGTTAACTGTCTTTCCAGATGCAAGACACCGCTTTAGGGCATTCGCTACTCGTCGCGGATTCCTCGTATCCAGCTCCCCGAGTCCCAATGGATTCAACCTCGTTAGTTCTAGAACCAACCCATCTAGTCCCTTCTTAGTATTCAAGCGCTCAACTTGTTCAGTAACCGCCTCCGGTATTTTCATGTCATCAACAACCGGACTGAAAAAGCATCGGAGATAGAAACTACTTCCCCCTACTACAAGAGCCTTATCTCCCTTCTCTTGAATCTCCCGGATTGAGTTTTCTGCCAACTTAACGTAGTCGCCTATCGAGTACGCTGAGGTTAAATCCACTACATTAATTCCGTGATGTGGGATCCTCCTCATACTTTCAGTTGACGGTTTCGCCGTTCCTACATCCATTCCACTATATACAAGGAGTGAATCACAGGAAAGAATCTCCGCCCCATTCGTCTCAGCCCAATTAACAGCGATCTCTGTTTTGCCCACTCCAGTGGGTCCAGTGAGAATGTAGATTATTTCATTCACGCTCTTCGTTAATGCGGTCGCAAAGCAATCAGGTTAGGATGAGATTCTCTGTGAAATCTCGAGGTTACGACCTAGAATTAAAAATTCCCATTACAGCTATTAATCTCCCTAAGATGTTCTTGGTCAAAATATTATATTCCTCTGATCAATCACCCTATGTCCATCTCTTGAATGCTCACGGAATTCACACATTACTCACCCTGAGGATAAGTCCATCCAAAACACACAGCAATTGAAGATGTCCGGCACTCTATTGCACAGGATTAAACTCCTAAACTGTCCAAGAATCTAAATTCTAAGTCCTTTACCCAAATTTATTACAATCCAGTCTTCATTAGGCTATAACGGTTTAGTAATAAGCTACTTATAAAATATTTTTTTTATTTAAAAAATCTGAATACAGGATAAACAGACCACTATTAGAAGAGTTGTAGCTAAATTGGGATAGCTATAACCACCATAGGATTGACGGGATGCGGTAGCCTGTGAATAACTTGTGGACAAAATTGCTAAACCCCAATCCACCATCCTCTCTCGAGTAATGATCCTATAGTAAATAAGCCAATTTTTTGGAAAGATTTCCTAGAATTTGTTCAGGGTCCGAGGGGTCTGAAGCAATGCAATTTACCAGGGCGCTCCCAACCACGAACCCGTCGGCAACTTCAGAAATCGCTCTAACATGCTCTGGTGTCGAAATTCCGAAACCAACGGCTACCGGAAGGTTGGAGATCTCCTTGATTTCGGCAACAGCTTGCCCAATGTTTCCGGAAAGTTTTGCCCGCTCCCCTGTCACTCCCTCCCGTGAGACATAGTATATGAATCCCGAGGCTACTTCAGTAATCAATCGAATTCGATTCTTCGGGGTGGTTGGAGCCACGATGAAAATGTTCTTTAAGTCAACATTTTGACAGGCAACCAGCAGATCCTTAGCTTCCTCAGGTGGCAAATCTAGAGTGAGGATTCCGTCGACCCCTGCATCTTTAGCAATACTTACATATTCTTCGATCCCTTTGGCAAAGATGAGATTGTAGTAAGTGTAGATAACGATTGGTTTTTCTGTCTGCTCTCGAAGTAGCCGGATCAATTTGAACACATGGCTATGGTCCGCCCCTCCATCCAATGCTCTTTTCGCTGCCAGCTGGTTAGTCAGCCCATCAGCCAAAGGATCGGAAAACGGAACGCCTATTTCCATAATGTCGACCGGGCTTTCGGCAAGGAACTTACATATCCGGAGCGAGACCTCAAAGCTTGGATCACCTGCACAGACATAACTCAAGAAACAAGAGCGTTTCTCGTTAGCAGCTATGCTAAAAGCGTCTGCAATCCGGTCCATAGTCCTCTTTGTGGAGATTTAGTAGCCGTGCGACAACGAGAAAATCTACCAAGGATAAAAGTTGTGATCGCACAGAAATTTGGGTACCTCTTTCAGGGGAAACTATCACTTTCTAAATTCAAAGAATATCACGGATCTCCCAACTAATGAAAGAGAGCAACCTCGCATTCATTTTCCATCCGGTACTATATAAACCCTGAGCGCATTTTCTGCCACGAGATATTCTTTGGCTACACGATTCACATCTTCAACCGATATACTTTTGTAGTCCTCAACCATAGAAAGAGCCCAGTCGAGTTTTTCGGGATATTCCTGTGAGCTGGCTAAAACAGTTTCGAGCCAGTAGCGGTTGTTTCGAACCCATTCCTTTAGTCCATTTAGTAAAGGTCGAAGAGTTCGGTCGAGCTCATCCTGATTGGTTCCATGAACATATAGATCAGACGCGATTTTCTGTACTAGCCTTGCTACATTGTCTACCTCTTTTGGATCTGTCACACTGATCGCAAAAAAATAACCGTGATCGGTGAAAGTATCGCTTGGCCGACTGAAGGCAGCGGGGCTGTAGGCTTCGCCCAATTCTTCCCTGATTTTTACTCGCAACCGATCTGAAAAGACTGCAGCCAACATGCTCAGCCTTCGTGTCCGTCCAATATCCCATATATCGCCCGTTGGCCAGTACACAGCTGCGACTCCCTTCGGGATTTCAGATTCTACTAGGAAACTCTTCTCCCCAACAGTCGATGGAAATGAAATGATTCTCTTTTCCGCATAGGCCTGTTTTTCCTCTTCTCGCAACGGAAGATTGCCAAAAGCCCTCGCCACGCCTTCGATAGTATTCTCTAGATCTATATCCCCAACAACCGTCACCTCCAAGTAGTGAGAATTTAGCGGTTCAGAAAGCCATTCCTTTACCTCTAAAAGGTCTCTCTTCTGCAACTCGGCCTTGCTAGGTAAACCAAATCGAAAATCTCCCCCAGCTAGGAAATGCCTGACTCCATTCTCCAGGATCCCACGAGGCGTCTGGGAGAGCTGAAGATAGAGGCGGTCGAAATTTCTCTGCACCTTAATAATCGATTCTTCCCGATATCCCGGTGCGACAATATAGGCCCGAAGCAGTTCCAACTGGTGCACAAAGTCACCTCTGTTTGTAGTTCCGCTCAATATAAACGCATCACTACCCACCGAGAAATTGATCCCAACTGTTTTTCCCGCAAAAATTCTTTCGATTTCGTCCGAACTGTGCTCAAGTAACCCACCATTCACATAGGTAGCCGATGCCAAGTAGGGAAGCCCTCTTAATCCTTCAGGCGCCGAAAGTAAACCGCCTCCTAGGCGAATTTGGATATGGATCGTATCTTTTTCAAATTCCGTCTTCTTAAGATTAAGTCTAACATTATTTTTGAACCGAACCTGGCTCACATCGAGTTCTTCGAGGTAGACCCTTGAATCAATCTCGCCGAATTCTTCGTTGAACGAGTAAGCAAAGGCCTTTAGTTCGCTCTCTTCCGGCCGCATAACAGGATCTCGCAGACTGGCTTCATACACAGCATTCACAACATCTTTCCCATCTTCAGCCTTGAGATTTCCCGCCACAATCAATGACATGTTATTTAGGTTCCAGGCTCGTTTCAGCGCTCTCCGACATTCCTCAGGCGTCAGGTCACTTAGAACTGTTCGAACGAATTTAAGTTCGTCTTCAGGACTCGTAAAGACTCGATGATTGCTGATGCTCCCCACCAAAGCCCTTGCCCTTTGCCGAGACTTTCGAGTAGGAGCTTCACGAACTGTTTGCTCATGTGCATTGAGAATCTTTGCCTTTGCTTCCCCCATCTCTGCCTCTGTAAACCCGTGCTGGAGAGCCCTCCTACTTTCCCGCTCTGCCGTCTGCAAGGCCCTTCGCCAATCCTTCTCTTTAGTAGTCAATTCCACACCCGTGATCTCAACAAAATCGAGCCAAGTGTAAGCATAGGACGATCCCTTGGAAAAGGGCGCATCCTTCATTTTGGTCAGAATCTCGAAACGCCTCTCCAAAATGTTCGTGGCCATTTGCCGCAACAACTCTTCGCGCCTCCGCTTTGATGAATCCGGTTGGAATACGAAAGGTCGCAAAGTCTGAATTGAAACCGTCACTGCCGGAGCCTCTGACTCTCTTATAAACTTCGCCCTTCGTCCGAATTCAGTTACTTGCCCCCAATCCGACTCCGGACTAACCAGTCGGTTTTTGAAAGTCGCGAAATGTTCCTCGATCTGTTTCTCAACTTCCAAAGGATCAACGTCACCAACCGCCACCAATACCATTCTCATGGGAGAATACCACTTGCTATAGAATCTTCGAAAATCCTTCTCGTTCAATTCTTCTAAAACCGCCTCTTCTCCAATGGGAAGCCGTTGTGATAGCTTTGCGTCTGGCAGCAAGAACATTATTTCTTTCTTGAAGAGCCGGAATTCAGCCGAATCACGCGATCGCTTTTCGCTTAAGATTACTCCACGTTCCCGGTCTATATGCTTAGATTCTAAGAGCAACCCGTCTGCATAATCCCGAAAAATGCGCAAGCCTTCATCCAGCATCTCCTTGTCGTTACTCGGCAGCTCCAGGTAATAAACCGTCTCGTCCCAAGAGGTGTGAGCGTTCGTGTCGGCACCAAAACTCATACCGAGTCTTTGAAGGTATTCAACTAATTCTCCGGCCTCGAAATTTCGAGAACCATTGAAAGCCATGTGTTCAAGAAAGTGGGCCAAACCTTTTTCGTCGTCTTTTTCCATAAGAGAGCCAACCTTAACTAGGAGCCGTAGACTCAACCTTTCTGGCGGCTCACCATGCGGCATGATAGCATACCGCATCCCGTTCTCTAACACCCCCCAATGTACCGCTTTATCGGCCTTTAAATCACTTCCCTCATGAGCCCAATCTTTTTTTGCTTCCAGAATTGGTGCTAAGACAATGAAGATTGTTGTTGCCAGAACCAAACTCCGCTTTTTTTCCATTCTATCGTTCTTCATTGGTCTTTTTAGATACCTTGATCAAACGATCTACGGTTTCTTTTACAAAGCTTTTCCCTATACCCGGGATACCAAAACCCACACCTGAGACTCTATCGTATGTAACGGTTAATTCCAGTCTTATAGCTATTCCCGTGCAAAGACACATCCATTTCTATCAATTTTGAATCTAGATCAATGATTCGGTCTAATCTAAAATGTAAATTGCGTCGTCTGGCTTTCCAGCCTACACTCCTGAAAACGACTATTAATTAAATCCGTGAAGTCACTTTAAAGTAAGGATGAAAAGAGAATAATCTGGGACCTCAAGCAACTGATTAATGAGAAAATTGGTGACGCAAAGATGCTTTAGTCACCTCAAGAAAAAGGTTACGCTATCTAGTACCCCAAACGCACCAGATAATCAATCCCTTCATCCGCGAGCTGCAGAAATGAGTTACCGTAAATTCAAAATCTAAATCCGGCAGATACTTGATCTGGTTTTACCGCATACTATATTTCCCAACCTTAGCTCTGCTTCTACCTTCCTACCTTGTCCGTATGTGGCGGCGAGGTGGATATATCAAGGGATTCTTTGATCGTTTTGGGTTCATCCGTGTACCTGAACGAAACTCTGTCAAGGTGAAGCGAATCTGGCTTCAAGCCGTCAGTGTGGGCGAGCTACTAGCAATCCGACCCATTCTCGAATCCTTTGCAACGGATCCTACAATTGAGGTGGTCCTCACTACGACCACTAGCACCGGTATGAAAATTGCTCTCCAAAAATATTCTGGAATGGCCATCACCATCGGAATCTTCCCTCTGGACTTCTGGCTTTTCAGTCGTTCCGCTTGGTCCCATATACAGCCAGACACGGTAATCCTTACCGAAAGTGAACTTTGGCCCGAGCACCTTCATCAAGCCCGAAGAAGAAGGGTCCCCGTAATCCTCATTAACGCTCGGCTTTCAGATCGATCCTACAAAATTTACAAAACTGTCCCTTTTTTAAGCAGAATACTTTTCAGACAAATTGATAAATTATTAGCTTCATCACAGCATGACTATGATCGGTTTCTCGATATTGGGGTGGAGTCCCCAAAAATTAGAGCTTTCGGAAATATCAAGTGCGATATACACGTTGAACCTCTCCTCTCTAAAGATAAGATCCGGAATTTGATGAGAGAATTCGGTTTTCAGACCGAAAATGAGGAAACCAGAACGCCCTTTATTATTCTCGGTGCTTCTACCTGGCCAGGCGAAGAAGAAGCGCTACTTGCGACATTAAAGACAGCCCTCAAAAATGGTATCAACTGTCGCCTTGTCATCGTACCAAGACATCCCGAAAGACGAAAGGAGATCCAGACCGTCTTGGAAGGAAACAAACTTTCATTCCATTTCCGATCTGACACCAGAATAGCTCAGTCAAATACAATGATCTACGTAGGTGATACCATAGGAGAACTCAGATCCTTTATCCAAGCCTCCGATATTGTATTCGTTGGCCGAAGCCTTCCTCCCCATCGCGAAGGACAGACCCCGATCGAAGCTGCTGCGTATGGGAAACCTATTTTAACGGGTAAGGGGATGAGAAGTTTCCACGATATTAGTCAATCTCTCATTGCCTGCGGTGGGGCACTCGAGGTTGAAAGCGCTCTTAACCTGAAGGAAGAAATCCTTCGCCTCCTGCAATCCGAGACTGAACGACGGGAAATGGCAGAAGCCGCACTTCAATGGCATTCCTGCAATCAAGGCGCAACAATGAAGACAATCGACGAGGTCATGAATTTAATGCATTGCATAGACGTAAATAGATGATTCGCAACTCGGTTTAATTCTTACGAAAACCCGTCTTTCAGGATGAAACTGATATTATCGCTTAGAAGGAATCTTCTGCGATCATTGCGAGACCAGATGTTCCCTTTTCGACATATGGCTCTGATTCTCCCCTAAATACAAGAATCAGAGCCAGTAGGTTTTCGATGGTGCCTGGAAATGTCTTTGGAGTGAAGGATGTAAAGCTCTATTCTTCCAGGTTTTAGACGGGAAATCGCATGAGTTCGCTAGTCTAGATCACCCTTTCATTGCCCCCGTCTAAAGGAATTTGAGCACCCGTCGTCTTCGAGAACACAGGGCCAGCTACAGCACATACCATCCGAGCAACATCTTCGGCTAAAATCTCCGTCTTGAGCAAATTTCGTTTCTTATATTCCTCAATCGTGATTCCGTACCTATCGGCGGAACGCTGAAGCACCTCAGGTGTCCAAAGGTCAGTGTCAAATACCGCATCAGGATGGAGGACATTGACTCGAATACCGGAAGGTGCCAACTCAAGGGCTGCAACCCGCGCTAATTGGGTAAGTCCCGCTTTTGCAACCGAGTAGGAAGATGCGCCAGGACCAGGAGCATGAACATTTCTCGAACCAATTATAACTACAGCTGATTCAATCCCATTCTTGAGGAAAGGAACGGCAAGTTGCAGCAACCTCTGATGGCTAGATAAATTCACCTCAAGGCTCTGCTCCCAACTCTCCTGAGTAAGGTCCTCGATCTCTGACCCAAGTGGGAATGCGCCTGCATTACTCACCAATATATCGAGACCTCCAAAAACGCGAATCGCTGTATCCACAGCAAATTGGAGGTCCTCTCTTTTAGTAACATCACAACGGAGCCCCAAGATGCCCGGTTCGGAAAAGAGCGATTCAATAACTGGGTTGATATCGAGTCCGACTACTACCGCTCCCTGAGCCTTCAATTCACGCGAGCAAGCTAAGCCGATCCCCGATGCGGCTCCTGTTATTAAAGCGATCTTGCCCTGCAGAGGAAACGCGCCACTTCTTTCCTTCAGTTTTGCCTGTTCGAGCTCCCAATACTCCATCTCGAAAAGTTCCTTTTCTGGCAGAGCTCGCCAACCACCAACTGCCTCCGCCAATTGAATAGTAGGAACAGTATGAGCCACAATATCTCCAATGACCCGACACTCTTTGATGTCGTTACCAAAGACTACCGTTCCCCTCCTTTTCCAGATCGCGTAACGGGGTGCGGGATCGAGACGTTTCAATCTTCCATTACTATTTCGGTGAAAATACTCTTTATATCCATTAGCAAATGCCTCGATTGCGGAATCAATTTCGTCCTCAATAATAACAGGAATACTCTTCGTTCGTATAACATGATCCGGAGTCAGAGGCCCCCTAGTTGCTACCGATTCAATATTATCTAGACAACTGTATCCCACAGCTTCGGGACTATGTCCTAAAACTGCTAGAACGGGTTCTCCGCGTACTCTGGACACCGCCTTCCTCATCTGTGAAAGTCCGAGTAAGTCCTCCTCCATTTCTTCAACTAGGTGAATAAATTTACTCCCTGTCTTATCCCTGAGAAAATTCTCGGCCATCGAAACCAGATCGATCATCATGTCGTAGCTTGTCTTTACATCGTCATGAAAGGTGAATATCCCATGCTTCATGAGGACGAGACCATCTAGTTTTGAGAAGTCGACACCTCGAGTCATCTCGTATACTTTCCGCGCCAAATCAAACCCTGGCATCACGTAAGGTATGATCAAGACTCGATCACCATAAAGTTCCTCTACCCTCTTTTCTCCATCGTCATTATTGGTGAGAGCAATGACAGCATCGGCGTGAGTATGATCGACAAACTTCTGTGGAATGATAGCATGAAGTATCGCCTCGACTGAAGGATTTGGTGCTTTAGGGTCGAGCATTGCTGCCCGTTGCTGAAGCACCATGTCAGCATCGCTGAGCTTTTGCAGTTTCACCATCCTGACCAGCACATCCATTCGTACCGGCGCGAAGCCCTCTGTCTCAATAGTCTCCAAATCCCACCCACTTCCTTTGACATAGAGAAGATTGATTGGGTCCCCAAAGAAATCCTTCTTGAGGATCTTCACTGAAGTATTCCCACCCCCATGAAGAACCAACTCTGATTCGCCCCCTAAAAGTCGGGATGTGTAGACCCGAAGTTTCAGTAAATCGCCTTCACAGAAAGCTGCTTCTTTTTCCACCCATCGATTTTTCATTTATCCATATCCTTGAGGGATAAGTTTAGTTCTATTGATACGCCTTCAACTCTTTTCAATCACCCACAATCTTAGGAATCAAACTCTAGTCCACAAGACCATCTGATAATCCATCTCATAATAAGGAATAATCACTTAGTCGGAAACAACACCCTCTCATTTACTCCTACAAGAAAGTTGCTTTAGAAGCCTACGCAACACACTCTCTGCTCAATAGTCTTATCACACCTACCTCAAGCGTATTCACATCATCGAAACAAATTTCAATTTCAGACCATACCTGAGACCCGGGAGACAACTGATGTCATTTCCAGGGCGAAAACACTAATTTCGATGTCACCCGTAACCGGAAAATAGAATTGAGGAGCTGATATTCTAGCCGCTTGACACTGAACAGTTGTTTATCTATACATTTGTCCATCATGCAGGAATTGACAATTCGTCAACAGGAAATTCTTGGCTATATCCAACTCCACATGCGGACCCAAGGCACCTGGCCAAGCTTTCGCGAAATCCAGTCCCATTTTGGGTTCTCCAGCACCAACGCTGTTATGGGACACCTTCGTGCACTGGAGAAAAAAGGTTACATTAGCCGAGTACCCGGACAAGCTCGTACCTTCAGGATAACGATGGAACTAGAAGAAGATCATCTCCCCGTTGAAGCCAAGGAGGTCGTCGACATTCCAATCTTTGGGGCTATTGCTGCTGGTTATCCAGATGGGGTGGAGTCAAGCGGCGAAATTGGGAGGCTCCAAATCGATGCCGAAACGGCTGGGATACGTCGAGCCCGCCGAGCATTTGCCCTCAAGGTAGCGGGAATTAGTATGGTCGATGCTGGTATTCACGATGGGGATGTTGTTATCTTAGAACAACGTCCTCCTCAAAATGGCGATATTGTGGCTGCACTTATAGACGGTGAAACCACCTTGAAGCGCTTTATCAAAAAAATTGGGCATGCTCCATATCTAAAGGCCGAGAATAAACGATATCCAAAACTGTACCCTGTCTCCGAATTGATCATCCAAGGGGTGGCTAAAGCCTTTGTAAGGAATTTGTGAGTTCAGATCTTTTCCGAAACCCCTATTTCTTGACGAATCATCTCGACAAAATAGAACCTCATGGGTTCTAACCATCAGTTCCCGTCCATTCAGGCCCTAGAACCTGAACGCCTAAAGAATCCGTTTCCTGTACAGAACTATCAATACCTTACCGGATTTTAATTCTATCTTACAGGGGAGATGCACAATTCTGAGATCCTACCTATAGGAGCTCTGGTAAATTCTTTATTATACCGGATGAAAAGACTCCTTTGGGCAGCCTTTCTGATTCTGGCAACTTCAGGCCTCTGGGCAACTAATGAAAAAAATTTTTCATTACGAACTGAAAAGCACGCCTCACCAGAAATGGTCTTAAAGCAAGCTGAAAAAGCATTTCAGCTCGATCAGTATGAAGAGGTACGGCTTGCTCTGCAGGCCCTTTCCAAGATGCGGCATCCCCAAGCCCGGACCTGGCTAGGTTTCATGTTGGCCCTTGGGCTTGGCGGTGATATCGATCAAAAAAAGTCAAAAAAACTTCTCATGGCAGCGGCGCGCTCCGGCAGTGCGCCTGCGGCCAGATATCTCATTTGGAAATTTGACGCTGGGGATATAGACTCTACAGACGAGGACGAAGCCGATGAGATTCGAACGCTCTCTCGTAAGAATACAAAAGGCTTAGGGATTACCCACTTTGGCTGGATGGTAGTCGACGGAGAGTCTTTTCGAAACAACTACCAAAATACTCTCGATTATATCAGTGGGTTAGCGAAAAAGGACATTCGCTGGGCTCAGTACAACATGGGAGTTATCTATGAAGAAGGTAGAGGCGTTCCTACAGATATGAAAGAAGCTCTAATCTGGTACAAAAAAGCGGCAGATAATGGGCACAATAAAGCTCAGTTCCGAATCGGCAAGTTCCACCAGGATGCCTATTTCGGCAAACCAGATTTCAAAGCAGCCGTCAAATGGTACAAAAAAGCAGCTAACCAGGACCACATTTCCGCCGATACTCATCTCGCCCATCTCTATGCGAATGGTCGAGGGGTTGATCGGAGCGATCGTTTGGCCCTCCGACATTATCGAAAAGCAGCCATCCGAGGTGATGTAGAAGCACAGAGCGAATTAGGCTATTGGTACAAAACCGGAAGAGAAGTTGATGAGGACCCACTTCAGTCGATCTATTGGCTCGAATTAGCAGCTAAAAATGGCGACCTCAGGTCTCAAACGCAGTTGGGCCAGCTCTACCTCGGAGGGCAAGGGGTAAATGGTGATTCTGACAAGGCGCTCTATTGGTTGGAGAAAGCCGCCAAAAGGAAATCCCCAGCCGCTCTCTACGCCCTTGGTGAGATGTACTGGAGAGGTCTAGGAATCGGAGAGGACAAAGAAGCCGCTTTCGAACTTTATCTGCGTGCTGCCAAATTGGGTGAACCCGGAGCCCAGACGATGGTCGCCATCTATTATACCCAAAACTTGAATAATCCGCCAGCTATGGAAGAGGCGGTAAAATGGATGGAAAGAGCAGCCGGCCAGGGTTACCCGGAAGCTGAGTACCAACTTGCCCTCTGGTTCCAACAGGGCTTTGGCCTTCCCAAAGACACTAGCCAATTTATCGAATTGCTTGACCGTGCCGCTACCCAAGGAGTCCTCCAAGCCCAGGTACTTCAGAAACATATTAATTTATCCGATAAGACTATCGACGAAGCAGTCGCTCAGCATTTCAAATTTATTCAGTCTCGCTACGCTTCCCAAAAATATCTGGAATTGACCGCCGAAGAAACTAAATTCAACGTAGATTTAAAAAATCGACCTCCTCAGCCCATTCATGTACACTCTCCCAGGTACCCAATTCATCTTGAAGGCACAGATCTCCACGGTACCGTTACAGTAATACTCCTCGTTAATGAAAATGGTTTCGTTTCGGAAGCCTCTGTGGAAAAATCTTTTCACCCCGACTTTGAGCAACCGACCCTTGATGCTATTAAACAATGGCGCTTTAACCCTGCCCTTCGTGACGGCACACCAATCGTCAAGGAAATTCGCGTCCCAATCAAATTTTAGTAGTCGGTGTACTACCCTGATTAAATTGTTAGAAGCATACAAAAATAAGGTCAGCGTCATCTGGTGTCAGAGTATTCGTCGTAGAGGAATCCATCCTAGCTGCATGATTGACAAAGCCTCCATTTCCTATACCTCTCACCCCTTCGAACGGGAAAATCCGTAGTTTGAATGCTATATTCTTTTCTGCTATTATATTATTCTCCAATAAGGATCATTTAAGAGAAGAATACAATGTGGTGGTTGTAGCTCAGTTGGTTAGAGCACCGGATTGTGGTTCCGGGGGTCGGGGGTTCGAATCCCCTCAGCCACCCCACCTAGGGTAAGGGAAGATCAAAATTTCAAATGCCCGATTCTCCTAGCTAGATCAGTTACAGCAGCGTCAATTGTTATTTCTTTGTCCCAAGACGGTCCTGCGCTAGAGCCTCTCACAGTGATAAGGAAACAATTTTAGTATCTGTAAATACCATCTCCAATTTGGAACGAGACGGATCTGCAGAACATTCTCCACCTTAATTTTCTCGACCATGATCGGATCATTCTGGGAGAATCTATGAGCATGAGCAAATCTAACATCCGACGTTACGAGGCCAAAGCCCAAACCACAAACACATTTGGACGCGTGCTCTGTAGTTGTCGCAATCATCATTTTATTGTTGATGGCCCTGTGCAAAACGGCTGCCCTGGAGAAGAAGTTACTCCTGGAGAATATTTTCTTGCCGGCATCGCCGCTTGCGGAGTCGAACTTCTTCAAGTATTGGCCCACCAAGAGGAAACCCATCTCAAATCGGTGAACGTGGACATTGCGGGTGAGATGGACCGCAGCAGTCCGATACACCCTGAATTTACACTATTCAACTCTATCCGCCTAAAATTCCGCCTTGAAGGAGTCTCTATTGATCGAGGTCAACAACTCGTCGAATCTTTCAAGGGTCGCTGACCCCTGTACGGTTCGGTTGCAGTTGCGACCCCAGACGTTGAGGTGGAGGTAGAAATCGTGTGAGGGTCAATAGTTCCAAGTTTAGGCCCTGTCGCCACCAATCCCCGGCCATGGCCAAATCACTTTCACAAACCAAGCAAGGGAACCGATGGTATTCGTTGTCTCCTTTTAACTCAGCAAGGGAGCGTTAGCTAATAATTGGCCCCGATCTGGGGCGCAAAAATATCACATTTGATATCGGAAAATAAATACAATTTAATCTTCTTTCTCTATTCCTCCAAATGCAATAACCTGCGCGCGAGAAAGATCTTCTCCATCACCCATCTACTGACGAAGTCGTTTCCTTCATTCGTTCAGCTCCTTCTTTGATATTCATCTCTTCGTTATCCCGAAGCACCTTTTCAAAATCAACTGCACTTACCTTGTACTCAGGACAGAGGCTTTCCTCATCTTTCTCTTCACTCGTGACATTATTCACAAGATGTTCAGGAAAATGGAAGGTTGTATAGAGGATTCCTGGTTTAACCTCCCCGGAAACCTTGGCGTGCAATTGAACCTCGCCCCGACTAGAAAATAATCGTACATAGTCTCCAGTCTCGATTCCCTTATCGGCCGCATCTCGGGGATTGATAGCGAGAATATCCTCGCCGCAGATGACGCGGTTTCCTGTTCTCCGCGTCATGGTTCCAGAATTATAATGCTCTAGAATTCGCCCAGTTGTCAAAATGAACGGATACTCTTCACTATTTTTCTCTATCTCTTGTGACTCTACCCAGTCCCAGAAATGAAATTTACCTCTACCCCGTTTAAAAGTCTCTTTATGGAGAATCTTCGTATCGGTCCCATCTTCTACAACTGGCCACTGCTTTCCATTCTCGCCTAGCTCACTCCATCGGATCCCTTTAAAAAAGGGCACCACTTCAGAGATTTCTCTTAAAAGGACAGCTGGATCATAGTCCTCTTGCTTATAGCCCATGCGGTTCATAACGTCGACAATGATTTGGCCGTCCACTTTGGTTCCTTTTAGCGGCTCGACCACGGCATTAACCCGTTGAACCCGCCTCTCTGCGCTGGTAAAAGTTCCACTCTTTTCTAAGAAGGAAGTCGCAGGTAAAATCACATCGGCATACTCCGCAGTTTCCGTCATAAAGATCTCCTGAACGACCAGGAAATCGAGACTTGTCATCGCCTTAATCACATCAGCTGAATTCGGATCTGACTGCACCACATCCTCTCCGATGATCCAGAGCGATTTTAATTTTTTCTCCTTCGCTGCATCGAACATCTGCGGAATTTTATAGCCAATGTCTGTCGAAACCGAAACACCATAAGATTTCTCGTAGTACTCCTGTATCTCAGGCAGAGTTACGTTCAGGTAACCAGCACCTTGATGTGGTTGCACACCCATATCAGCTGCCCCTTGGACATTATTCTGCCCCCGTAACGGATTCACTCCCACTCCTTCGCGACCGATGTTCCCTGTCATCATCGCAAGATTCGAAATAAGCATGACAGTTTTGCTCCCCTGAGAGTGCTCCGTTACACCAAGGCCATGAAAACTCATGGCGCGTGAAACGGAGGCATAGGCAATCGCTGCCTCCCGAACAAGTTTTCGATCTACTCCAGTAACCCGTTCGAGTTCATCAATATCAAGTTGTTTTATCTTTTCCCTGAAGATTTCAAAATCTTCGCAGCGCTCATTTACAAAACTCTCGTCGACCAATCCTGCCTCTATGATGAAATAGGCAAACATATTGAGCAATGCCACATTTGTCCCAGGTCGAAGCTGCAAGTGGTATTGAGCGTATGGGACGAGCTCAATCTCACGCGGGTCTATCACTATAAGAGGAACTCCCTTCATCACCCTTTGTTTAATTCGAGCCCCAGTTACCGGATGGCCATGGGTTGGGTTTGCCCCGACAATTAAGATTAGTTCCGTCTTTTCAAGATCGCTGGTTGAATTAGTTGCTGCACCGGTCCCAAAGCTCTGCTGCATACCCCAAGCAGTGGGGGCGTGACAAACCCGAGCACAACAATCAATGTTGTTTGTCCCAATTACCGCACGAATGAATTTCTGCATCAGGTAGTTCTCTTCATTGGTGCATCTAGCGGACGAAATACCTGCGATCGCATCAGCACCCCACTTAGACCGAATCTCTCTGAAACGATCTACTATCGTTTCGTAGGCCTCATCCCACGAAACTTCCACAAATTCTCCCTTCCTTCGAATCAATGGGCTACGCAAACGCTCAGGATGATTGTAAAACCGAAAGGCATATCTTCCCTTTAGGCAGGTGTGTGCGTGATTAACCTCAGCATCGACCGGCGCCTGGATGGATTGAACTTCATTATTCTTTGTCGACACCTCAAGATTACAACCCACCCCACAATAGGTGCAAACAGTCCTCGTCTTCGCAGTCGGCTCAATCGACTTCGAACGGAAAATATCTGAGATCGCTGAAGTGGGACAAGCCTGAGCACAGGCCCCACACGACACGCAGTCGGAGTTTGCGAATGAGGTGTCTAATCCTTTGATTATCCGGCTTTCAAACCCTCGGCCAAACATGCTGAGTACAAACTGACCCTGTACTTCATCGCAAGCTCGCACACATCGGCTACAATTGATGCATTTCGATAGATCCGAGGTCATGTAAGGATGACTCAGGTCCTTCTCTCGATCCATATGATGCTTGCCCTCAGGGTAACGCACGCTTCGCATCCCCACCTTCGCCGCAACAGTCTGTAATTCACAATTTCCATTAACCTCGCAGGTCAGGCAATCAAGCGGATGATCCGTCAAAACGAGCTCAACGATATTACGCCGGAGACGCTGAACTCTATCTGATTCCAGAAAAACATGAAGACTCTCGGTTAAGGGCGTATGACAAGCCGCTACTACACGGCGGGACCCATTCTCTGACTGAGCTATCTCCACCGAACAAACTCGGCAAGCCCCATAGGATTCGAGCTGAGGCGCATCACAAAGTGTTGGAATATGACCCCGTCCGTGGAGCCGGTCGACCAGACTCAGAATTGTTTCCCCTTCCTCAAACTCGCAGGCTTGCCCATCTACGTAGGCTACCTTCGCTTCCCCTCTGATTTTTATCATAGCTCGCCCCCGGGATTAAGGAGATTCGGCTTTAGTTCATCTCTAAAGTAGTGAATTGCGTTCTTTATGGGCAATGGAACCCCACCACCTAAAGCACACAACGATGTTGACTCCATAGTCTCTAACAAATCTGTGAGCAGCTCAAGGTCAATCTTGTAGTCACTGGTCCGAGCGCGCTCAACAAGTTCCTGTCCACGAACTGACCCCAACCGACACGGAAAACATTTTCCACAAGATTCAGCAGCTGTAAATTCAAACAAATGCTCAATATATTGCAGCATCGAAAAATCTTCTGGTATGCTGACGATACTACCGTGCCCCAAAAGAAAACCTTCCTCCCTGAATGATTCGAAATCAACCGTAAGATCAATGATTTTTTCCATGGGCACAATCCCCCCCAATGGCCCCCCCACTTGGACCGCCTTAACCGGGGCCTTGAAACCACCACCCATATCAAAAATCACCTCCGAAAGCGGAGAACCCATCTCAACTTCGTAAAGGCCAGGCCGATTGAATTTCCCGTCCAGGGAAAGAAGCTTTGGACCCGTAGAATCACTGGTTCCGATTTCCGCGAAGGCTTTCCCCCCGATTTCAAACAAGTAGTGTACACAGGAGAATGTCTCCACGTTATTCACGATTGTTGGCCTGCCGAAGAGACCCGCCTCCGTAGGGAATGGAGGTCGGACTCCCACTTCAGGACGCCGTCCCTCAATGGAAGCCAGTAATGCGGTTTCTTCACCACATATATAAGCTCCAGCACCCTTAATCGTCTTAAAATGAAAGGAAAATCCACTTCCTAAGATATTCTCACCAATGAATCCTTGTTCCTGAAGCTCCTCGATCGTTTCCTCGATCGTTTTAATCGATTCAGGGTACTCGGCCCGGATGTAAAGTACTCCTATTCCCGATCCAACCAAGTACCCCGCCACCATCATCCCAAACAGCACGGAGTGCGGCCTTTCCTCCATTAGATACCGATCGATATAGGCTCCCGGATCCCCTTCATCAGCATTACACACAATGTACTTAGGAGATCCCTTTGCTTTTCGACAGGATTCCCACTTGATTCCAGTCGGGAAACCCGCCCCTCCCCGGCCTCTCAATTTCGATGCCTTAAGCTCATCAATCAAATCAGATGGATTTCGTTTCAAGATTTCCTTCAGCAATCCATAATATTCTTCGACCCCAGGAAAATCATCTAAAAGGATAGGAGACTCCATATTCGAGGCAGTTAAGTACTCGTCCGAAGTAGCACCCTCTCCTTCCGATAGAATCGTCGCCAGTTCTCCATCCTCTTTGCCGGAATAATTAACCCCGGCGTACTGGAAAGATCCGTTCTCATGACATCGGCCCAAGCAACAAATCTCTCCAATTTCCTCCTCTTTAAGGTACTTCCCAATCTGATCCTTAAGGTTTGTCTGAGTGCCCGCGGTCATACAGGCTGTCCCATTGCAAATCAAAGCCTTCTTGCCCTTGTTCTCCTCTTTCAGAAAATCGTAAAATGAAACAGTTCCAAGAGTGGTCGCATCACCAATCAAATACTCCTCGGATAATTCACTGAGATGTCCGTCTCCCGCCTCTACGAGACGTTCGAAGAGGTTTTTATCTAACCCCTTTCTGAAGGACAACGAACTGATATTCTTTGACATTAGTCTTTTCCAAACCGCAACCCAACCTTTAACCGGAGGCCCAACTGATGTCGGCTTACTGAAAAGCTAGACCCATCAAACTTGGTTGCAAGGAATATCACCCAACTTCAGCGCCTATATCGTTGTATTTTCTACTACAAGAAGGAACATCGACTGATAGATGAAAACATGGCGGATACTTGAGCAAGGGACCTAGAATAAACTTGGGAATTACGGACAATCATGTACCGACCAAACGAAAAGTTGAGAAGAGCCCTCCCTAGTATAGCCAATCAAAAGGGATCCTCGATCAAAATCGCTACGCTCCGAGGTCGAAAACTAATTGGACAAGTCAAAAGTGCAACTACTTATCTCGAAACCAATAAGCCTCCGTCAGCCTTAGACCTCAACCTTCAGAATAGTGAGCGGCAAAAGTTATGCCTGGGAAGTCGATCGGGCATTGGGAAATACCGTTATTCGGCTACTATCCGTTCAGGAGAACTGTAAATATTGAATCGGTTATCCCGAACAAACCCCAACAGAGTCATTTTGAAAGAATTAGCCACCTCGACTGCAAGACTGGAAGGAGCACCGATCCCCGCTACCAGCGGAATGCCAGCTGCAAGGGCTTTTTGAAGGATCTCGAAACTTGTCCTCCCGCTGACTAAAAGACAGAGATTAGAAAGAGGGATTCGTCCACTGAGGAGTTCGTGTCCTATAACTTTATCAACTGCGTTATGGCGGCCAACGTCCTCTCGTATTACTTGTTGATTTCCTTCTTGGTCAAATAATCCAGCAGCATGTAACCCCCCAGTGGATTCGAAAACAGACTGGGTTCTGTGCAGAATATTCGGAAGGCTATTTACGATTCGTGACTGAAAAACCGGCTGAGCAGGAATAATCGGGAATCTGTAAGTAATTTTAAGGGCTTCAAGAGAGGCCTTGCCGCATACTCCACAGCTAGAAGTCGTGTAGAAATGTCGGGCCAACCGCCCTAGGTCTATCTTTTTGCCTGGAACAAGCTGCACACAGACGACGTTTTCTTCGCTGAATCCCCCTTTTTCACTGAAATCCTGGGAAACATCTTTAATCTCTTCCCGACTCGAAATGATGTTCTCAGTGTAAAGAAAGCCAACCGCCAATTCTGAGTCACTGCCCGGAGTACGCATGGTCACGGAAACGCTCCGCTGTACAGGAACTCCGTTCCGGTCATATGCGAGACGTATCTCCAGCGGTTCTTCAACTGCCAGAATATCCTTTTCTTTTTGGTCCCCCCCAGGCCGAACCTTCCTAACTATCGCCTCTACTGTATTTCGATCTACCAAGTGCTTTTATGTATTTATCTTTCTCTTGAATCGATCCTAAAAACTGGATCACCATCACCTATGCTGATTAATCATATCCCGCGAGCACCTAGGTTCCCATTGATTCCTGATTCAGTTTCCGCTTATCTTCTCCAGGCAAAAATGCGATAAGTTCACTTAAAGACCGAAAGTGCTGACGCAAGTTCGAAACATCACTGAGACTCCCCAAAACATCCTCGAAAATCTCTTTCTTGTATTCTTTTAGTCGTTGAACCCGTTCCTCAATCGTTCCCTGAGTAACCATCCTATATACAAACACTGTCTTATCCTGGCCAATGCGATGTACCCTATCAATAGCCTGCTCTTCAACCGCTGGGTTCCACCAGGGATCGAGGAGGAAGACGTATTCCGCTGAGTGAAGAGTTACACCCGTTCCTCCGGCTCTAAGGCTAACCAAAATAACGGAAGGACCCTCTATATTCTGAAACTCTCGTACTGGCACTTCTCGATCAACAGTGCGACCAGTGAGCTCGAAAACATTGACGTGAGGAACCCTTTGTCGGAGCCCTTTTCTTACGCGTTTTAAAAGGGAAACGAATTGGCTGAAGATGACAATTTTATGGTTTCCGGATACTGCTTCTTCCACTTTATTTAGGAGAAAGCTAACTTTCCCGCTTTGAGAAATTTCTGCATTTTGCCAAGGGAGCAAATCAGGATCGCAACAAACTTGCCGTAGGCGAGTCAGTAGAGTAAAAAGACTCGTGCCACTAGTTCTAAACGTTGCTTCGAGGTCTTCCCCAAATCTTCCAACTCCCTCTTCCGTTAGCCGTTTGTACTCTCTTTGCTGGAGATCACTCATTGGGCAGATCAACTCCATCTCAACTTTGGGGCGCAACTCTTTTGCTACCTCACGCTTAGTCCGACGCAAAACAAATGGAGAGATCTGTTGCTTCAAAAGAGCCGTTAGTTCTTTGGGTTCCTTTTCTAAGATGCTCTCAAACTGACCTCGATGTCCGAGAAATCCTGGCATGAGAAACCGGAAAATAGTCCATAAGTCGAGCGTGGTATTCTCCAGAGGAGTTCCAGTGAGAACAAATCGGTGTTCCGCTCTGATGCTCAAGCAGGCAGTTGTCACCTTTGCATCGGGGTTTTTGATGAACTGCCCCTCATCGAGAATAGCGTAGCCAAACTCCCACCGGTCAAGAATCGATCTCTGTCTCCTTAATTGTGTGTAGCTACTCAGCCAAATGGCAGTTCCCGAAATATTATCAAAACTGTGATTACTCTTAAATATTTCTACTCGAAGATGAGGGAAATGTCTCCCGATTTCACTTTGCCATACAGGCAAGACGCTTGCTGGGCAGACAATGAGATTATTCCTACCATCAAGAGGCCGGACGGAAAGCAGAGACGCGATCTGTATAGTTTTTCCCAATCCCATCTCATCAGCAAGAAGACCATGACATTCAGACTCACAGATCCTGATCAACCACTCAAGTCCAAGCCTTTGGTAGGGTCTCAATACCTTCGGATGTGCCACCCGAAGAGACTTCTTCCCCAAGAGGCCCTGGCGCCACCTCTTCAACTCTGGACTGAGATGGAGAGGAACATCGGCCTGCCCAAATAGTGAGAAAAGCATGTAGCGAGGTATCTTCCCTACCCCATCTACGCCTACCAAGAGCCTCCATTTTTCAAGAACTGGAACTTGCTCCTTATCAACCTCAATGATTCCCAAATCCGGAACTATCATTCGGCGACCGGATTGCCTTAGAAGATAACCATATTCTTTTTCATTGAGTTCCCGACGGCCAATTTTGAAATTCCACTTCAAACTGAGTCCACCCTTCCCAGCTACCGCTTCAGCCTCGATACGAACTTGCTTTAACCCATCGCAAAGGGATAAAACAGATTTGTCTGCTTGAATTGAACAACTCCGTTTCCAATCCTCAAAGTCGTTAGCAATAAAGGACTGGATCCGTTCAATGCCCCGCAAAAGAAAAGTCCGGTCATGGCTCTTATATTCAAAACCGGCCCGACGAGACATCATCATTAGTTGAATCAGTTTTTCTCTGTTCGGAAGGCTATCATTTTCTCCTTCTCGTACTACAGGTACCCGAGCGGCTATACCTCCTCCGTCATCCCCAATCCAAACGGCCTTAAAAACCAAACCCTGTGGGCAAACCGTGAAATCTAACCTGAGCCGACGCAATAATTTGCCCGTTTCGTTGGGATGGTCGCTCTCTAAAGAAGACCTATTCGGAAACATTTCCTTCTTTTTATCTTCTTCCCTCTCGTCATGGGGAAGAGCCGCTATCTCGTCCGCTACTAATTCCTCAATCTCGTAAAGTCCAGCGGCAGCGAGTGATTCGCCTAGGGTTCGATTATTCGAAGAAGTCCGAACCGACGGCCGTCTGTCAACCCATTCTAAAAGGGAATAAAAGTCCCGCTTTCCAACCTTGCTGCGTACAATTGCGTCGCCAACGCTGAGTTCGAGCTCACAGATATCACCCTTACGATAGAATTCGCGGGCCCGATGAAGTACCTCTAGATTAAAATATTGTTCCCAATCCCCGCAAAGACACTCGTACCAGAATTCCAAAGCAGCCTGGGTATAAGTCCTCTTCGGTATGCGAACAGCCATAAAACCCTCGATTCTGCATCATCAGTGTAGTGCAATCAAGGTTATTGGCTGGAAATTAGGAATGACCTTCCGTTGACAATCCGGCATGTAGCACCAAAATTAAAATTCTTAGTTAGGAATAACAGTATTCGTATAAGTGGCATCCTGCCCACCAGAATTTTTCAACTTCAGGACGCAAGCACGAGATATAGTACTCTTTGCCCAGAATTTAACAGCAACACCACATTTCCTTTTCTTTAAAATTAAGAGCACACTAACCGATGGCAAAGACCATAAGGCAAACTACCGAAATCTAAATAACTTTATAAATTTGGAAATCGCATCACCTACCAAAATTACACATCTCTATTGGTCCGTAATTAAATGACTGCGAGAAATTCTTATCTTGACGAATTTCTCTTCTAGCCCCGTATGTACTGGGCTACTGATCAGGGCGAACAGGTAAGACCTGGATATTGCCCCCTTAGTTCCCCATAAAGTTTCCCTGACCCTTGAGGGTTTCCCAATCAAGATCTGATTTCCAGTCATGCTGCAAAGTAAAGAATCCGAGAGATTACTCAACCCCACCATTTCGAAAGAGGAAGTGAACCGACTGCCTCTTATCCGTTACAGTGGGAAAGTTGAAGTCGTGGCGAACTGTAAAGATGTCTCCACCGCCCTAAAGTCTATAAGACAGGAGAAACTTCTTGGATTTGATACCGAAACTCGGCCCACTTTTCGAAAAGGAGAAAACCACCATCCCGCGTTGGTTCAACTAGCAACCTCAGATGCCGTGTACCTGTTTCAATTACAACGCCTTGCTTCGCTTTCGACATTAATGGAGTTACTCTCCAATGGAGCCATCACGAAGGCAGGGGTCGCAATCGAAAATGATATTCGCAAGCTCAATCAACTTTGTCCTTTTACTCCGTCCGGATTCATTGAACTAAGTACTCTCTCTAAGCAGATTGGTATCAAGAATACCGGTTTAAGGAATCTGGCCGCCATCGTCCTTAATTTTCGCGTCTCCAAAGGAGCTCAAATTACCAATTGGAGCCGCAACGAACTAACCGATTCTCAGATTCTCTATGCCGCCACCGATGCATGGATCTGTCGTTTGCTCTACATCTATCTCGCCCCTAGAGTCGATTCAACCCCAACCGGGACTTCTAATGAGAACTAATTCAAAATCCGAGAACAATTTCAGAAAAGATTCGGCCCCTCCAGAGGCAGACCTCGAGCGCCTCGCACAGAGTTTTGGTGTGAATCATATCCGGAGACATATTTTCCTCTGCAGCGACCAGACCAAACCAAAATGTTGTGACAAGGAAGTCGGACTCGAATCCTGGGAGTTCCTTAAAAATCGCCTTAAGGAATTAAATCTATCGGAACAAGGAGGAATTTACCGAACAAAAACAAACTGCCTTCGACTTTGCCAAAAAGGTCCGATTGCCGTTATCTATCCCGATGGAATCTGGTACCATTCCTGTACAGTCGAAGTCCTCGAAAGAATTATCACCGAACATCTCGTTGGAGGAAATCCAGTCGAGGAGTTCATCATTACTAAGAATCCCCTTCAATTGTAGGCTTTGACGAATCCTGAGTACCTAACTCTTTTTCGAAATATATGCCCATCCCGAAAAAGAGCTCTTATGGATAGTAGATCTAAAATTGCAACCTCCAGGAATGACTAAAAGAAATCACACCCTCGATACGGGAAATAAGGGAATCAGCCGCATTGATTCAGGATCAACACATGGTTGGTTCGTAAGAGGTTACAAGAACGGAAAAACGTATTCAAAACTATTCAGCGATACGAATTACGGTAGTAAACAAAAATCGCAACAAAAAGCACGTAAACACAGGGATGAACTCCATGCTGATCTGGCCCAGATCCCGACCAAACCACGAGAGAGGAGGATCGTCTATCGGGACTCGAGGAACGCGACTGGAGTTCTCGGCGTCTGCCGCACTTCCAAACGTAGTGTCTCTGGCACAGTGAACGAGTGTTATTCTGTGAGTTGGCGACCATCTCCCGGGGAGCAAAAGTGTACTTCCTTTTCGATCCACAAGTACGGAGAGAGAAAGGCTTTCCAATTAGCTGTAGCTCATCGGAGAAAAATGATGAAAGATATCTATGGTACCGGAATCTTCAGAAAACTTGCCTCACGGAAATAACCCTCGCCCACTTCCCGTTGAAGCTAAAAAGAAAAGTCCATGAGGAATTCTTGCCGGACAGAAATCAAGAATTCGCAGAAGCTTCAAATTGTCTTATCGTATCCTTCTCTCCTACAATGTACAGAACATCCCCTCCATTCATTATTTCCGAGGGACCAGGAGCTGTGATCCTTTCAGATCCTCTCTGAATCCCAACTACCGTGACACCCTCCTTTCGTCGCAAATCAGCATTAGCAAGAGTCGCTCCACGCAAGCAAGAATCGGGACTGAGGTAAACCTTTCCGACCTCGAAAGGAACCGACATCACACCCTCGTCAACCGGGACTGTCCCATTAAGCAGTCGATCAGCCTTGGTGTGTTGTGATTTACTCCCCAAAAGGACCAAACGATCTCCCGAAAAAAGTGGAACTTCAGGTGCTGGATTGAGCTTATGTTCATTCCCCCTGGCTAAAGCAAGGACCGAACACCCTGTTTCCTCACGTAGTTTAAGGTCCGCAATTCGTTTACCATTAGCAAAAGTACCCGGACAAATTGTAATTTCGTGCAACTCAATAGGCCATGGATACTTTTCCACGATTTCCCTCAAGACAAACCGGCTTTTCCTCTCTTCACGATCACTCCATTGCCGATTGAAATTCCTCATAAACATCCATTCTAGCTGGCTTTCCCAAAAGCTTACTCGTTTCCAGAAAATGAGGATGGAGAGGAAGGAGAGAGAGAAAAAAAGTACCAAAGAGAGCCCACTTGGAAAGTAGGGAGCAGCTGCTGCTAAAAAAATTGCTGCAATTAGCATTAAGACGACAAGATAAACAACCAAATTAAAGAAGTTACGGATCTTCCCTTGCACCAAATTCTCCGCCGAAAGCAGTTTCAATACTTCGCTGGTAATAATCATTACCATAGCATTTAGATTTCTTAGCAGCGCAACGATCAGAGGAACTATCAGAAATCCGGCCAAAAGCCAGATCCCGATACGGTACGAAACAGTCTCATGAACCGCCTCGTTTGAACCCAAATTATTTGCAATCAATGAAGCTAGCCCGATTATTCCGCTAATCAGTATGAAATAGACTATATTTTGGATAATCGGCCTTTTTAGTAGCCGAAGAAACCGACTATTTCCCAATGATTCACGAACAGCCCTGCTCAAATTCAGGAGAAATTTTCCCAGCAACACCAAAGTTCCTGGCGCCCGCCGAAGCAGATTTCGATGGAGAGTCTCTGTATCCCTCGTTAGAAAAACAGTCGGCAGCATCGTGATTGTGGCCACAGCAACAAGAAGAGTCGGCAGGACACGATCGAAGAAGCCGAGGGAAAAACCGATACCCGCGATGATAAAACTGAATTCTCCAATTTGGCTCTTTGATACGGCGGCGCTAAAACTATGAACTGAGTTTTCACCGGAAAAAAATAGACCCGCCCAGCAACTGGTGATCTTGCCAATAATTACCAGAAATGAAATGACCAGAATCAAAATCCAATTCTGAAAGACCACGGTTAAGTCTACCGACATCCCTACAACCACAAAAAAAAGAGCTCCAAAGAATCCGCGAAGGGAAGCCGTGTTCCTGTCAATTACTTCGGCCAATTCCGACTGAGAGAGAAGAGCCCCCGCTAAAAATGCCCCTAGTGCTATTGGAAACTCCTTGAAATTTGCTAGAGCAACTACTGCGAGGAGCATTCCTATGGCGAATATCGTCACGAGTTCGCTCCTTCCAATAAGATGCAACCCCTTCAAAACAACCGGTAAAAGAATTTTTCCGAAAATGAAAATCAGAAGGACGGATACTCCTACCGCAAATATGACAACCCACTCAGACCCCCAGTCCAGATTCTCAGCCAATGAAAACCCGGAAAGAATAATTAAACCAATAAGAGCAAAAACACTTTCCAGATTAAGGATTCCCGAAGCAATCTCACCATCAGGACGATCGAGTCGATCCTCACCCTCAAGAATTTTTCTAGCAACGGCAGAAGAGCTGAGAATCAAGAGCAGACCGAAATGAAGACTGCCGAGCAATGTCAACCCCATGATCGGCCCAAAGAACATACCCAGGAGCACCATCGCACCTGCCTGGCAAAAAAGGGCTGAAAAGGAAGCCCCTGCAAGACGGCGAATCTGCTGGGGATCGAATCGGAGGCCGATTCCGAAGAGGAGAAATGAAACACCCAATTCTCCCATTAATCGCATCGTCTCTGGATGAGCACCCTTGAATGGAACCGACAACCCCGCCCCTAGGACAATGCCAGTAAGCAAATATCCAGCAATAACGGGCAATCGCAATAAGTTAAAGAAGACTGAGGCCACGACAATTCCCACTGCCACTAAACCAAAGTCGAGAATCAAGCGGCCTCCTACGATTGACACCATCTGCCCCACTGTCGGATCCATCTCCCGTTAGGTAAACCGGTTCTATCAAATTGTAAAGTACTTCAAGGTAGTATTAAAGAGTTTCGATACTCGGAAGTTGGTAATTTCGGGGCCAACACCCTCATCCGTAATGCTGCCATAAGAACTAGTCAGAGGGATTGATCCCAATTATACTTTTGACATTCAGTCCGGTTCGGTAAGATTGAAACTTGGATTGGCCAGTTACCCATTAGAACCATGTAAAATGAGTTATATTGAATCTTGCACGTATATGAAAATTATAGGCCACCGACAGATGCTTCCATGGTTGAAAAAAGGAACCCATTCACCTGTAGTTTCCTCTCGGAGGAGGGTCTTTAGGGAAGTGTAAAAGGGAGAAAAGCACCGGAATCATGATAGGAAAATTTTTCGGCTTATTCTCGAACGATATCGGGATCGATTTAGGAACTGCCAATACCCTTGTCTTCGTTAGAGATCAGGGAATCGTCCTCCGTGAACCAAGCGTTGTCGCTATCAACGCATCAACACGGAAAATGATCGCCGTCGGAGAAGAGGCGAAAAGAATGTTAGGGAGGACTCCAGGAAGCATCAGGGCACTGCGCCCGATGAAAGACGGCGTCATAGCTGACTTCGAAATCACGGAAGGAATGCTGCGTTACTTCATTGGAAAGGTTAGTAAGAATCTGAAATTTGCTCCTCCTCGGGTGGTGGTGGCCGTACCATCCGGCATCACTGAAGTTGAGCGACGCGCGGTCAAAGAGTCGGCTACCCATGCAGGGGCACGAGAAGTTATGCTCCTCGATGAACCCATGGCAGCAGCCATCGGAGTTGGAATGCCAATCGATGAACCAACAGCAAACATGATCGTTGACATTGGGGGGGGGACAACCGAAGTGGCAATCATCTCATATGCAGACGTAGTTTTCACTAGAAGTGTTAGAGTGGGTGGTGACGAAATGGATGACGCGATCAGAAATTATATTAAACGCGCTTACAATCTAATGATCGGAGAGAGGACATCTGAAGAAATTAAGATTGTAATCGGGTCTGCCATACCCCTAAGCGAGGAATTAACTCTAGAAATAAAAGGACGAGATTCCGTAGCCGGACTCCCCAAAACACTTCATATTTCTTCCCAAGAAATCCGAGAGGCCCTAGACGATACCCTCAGCTCGATTATTGATCTGGTGCGCAGCGCCCTCGAACGATGCCCACCCGAACTCTCGGCTGACCTCGTCGATCGCGGTTTCCTCCTCGCTGGAGGGGGAGCACTCATCCGTGGCATCGACACCCTCTTAAGTGATGCCACTGGGCTCCCTGTGATGGTGGCTGAGGATCCTCTCAGTGCCGTCGCAAATGGTACTGGCGTTGTACTGCAAAATCTCAATTGGCTGATTAAGCAGCGGGCTAATTGACTTATGTATCGGGTTTCCCGAGGGCATAGTCTCTCGTCGTCGAATATAAGACTTCAATTCCGAAAGGGGAACTGCTATCTAGCGCCAAAGATAAACTTCCAATGCCTCGGCGAAAGATCTCTCAAATCTGATACCACTCCTCAACATCCCCCTCGACATAAAACTAGGCGCGTTCAAGTATGCATGACTTCGAGAATTTCGGAGACCCCGAATGAGAGCGATCCTAATATTCCTCCGCTCATGGAAACCAGCCAAACCACTGGTGCTCCTGTTCAGTATTCTAATAATTTGGGGATTTATGCCGGTCGCCGCCAAGTCATTCCTGCGAATCAGTTTCTTCGAGTTCCAGGCGCCAGTCTGGACCGGAATCTCATTTCTCGAAGGGCTCCAGGGATTCTGGAGCAAGCGTAACCACACCAAACTCGAGCTTTACGAGGCTGGGAAAAACCTTGCCCGCCTAAATGCTTCCTATGAATTGCGTCTACAGGAAGTCGAAGCGCTCCGCGCTGAGAATTCCCGTCTCGAGACGCTTCTGGGGCTTCCTTCACATACAGAATACAGGTATGAACTGGCTAGAGTCATTCACAGAGACTTAAGTGGCTGGTGGCAACAGATTATCATTCGCAAAGGCTCAATGCACAACATTCCAAAAGGGGCAGGAGTGGTTTATAGTGGTGGGATTGTCGGTCGAGTGAAAGAGGTTTTCGCCTACACTTCAGTTGTAGAACTTGTCTCAAGCAGATCCTTCAGAATTGCGGCCTACTTCGAAGGAGATAATCGACCCGTCACCTATCAAGGGGGTATAAATCTTCCCTTTCTGCCGCCTGGAGGGGAGATCTTGAATATTCAACCAGATGTCCTTATGCCGAGCTCTGGGGGGAAACGTCTTGTATCAACAAATCTTGGTGGTATTTTTCCTGAAGGACTCACTATCGGCTGGTCAAATAAGCTCAGCCCTAATACCGATGGACTCCTATTGAGGGGAAAGGTAAGTTTGAATAAGAGGCTATTAAGTCTTCAAGAAGTCGCCGTCCTCATTCCTCTTGAGCCGGCCCTCCAACTGTGAATCGCGACCACAGAGTATTTCTTGCTCTCGCCCTTAATGCTACCCTTTGTTTTCTTCTCAGCGAAGTTAACAGTGTCCTCTCACGCATTTCTCTTCATCTCACTCTTGACGTACTCTATTTACTCTTCGCTGTCCTCTATTTCCGTGTTCATCATGGTCTGATCGTGGTAATGATTTCGGCTCTCGCGGTAGACTCGCTAGTACAAATTCCTTTTGGCCAAAGCATCTTCGTCTATTCATTCGCTTACCTCATCGCCCTTAGAATGCGATTCGGCATGCGGCGTGAAAACTACTATCATGTAATGATTATCGCGCTCACCGCCAATGCTGCCATTTACGTAGCCAACACTCTTGCCGCGATTGGGGAAGGATTCCCAGGTAGCACTTACTGGATTCGCTGTACTTCTGATTTTCTTCTTTCCGAACTGTTGATTGCACTTATTGCCAGTCTATATGTTCGATTCCAAAAGAACCTTTTCTACCATGTTGGTATCGATCTAGCCTCTGAACTTCAATTACTCTAGAGGTCACTCGATCAGATTTTGCTTTCTATATGAAAATGACAGGTTCCCAGAATGTTTGAAATCCACAGAAATTATGACCCGAGACTGCGGATTTTCTATCTTATTTTCGGGATTTTATTTTGTGTCCTCATCGCGATGCTCGCCTTTCGCCAACTGGTGAAAGGGGGAGAATATAGAGATGAGGAGAAACGACAAAGCCTCCGCAGAATTCTTATTCCAGGACCTAGGGGCAATATCTACGATCGAGAGGGACGACTCTTAGTTGGGAACCGGCCCCGCTTTTCCGCAGTAGTTTACCTAGGGGAATTGCGCCCTGAATTTCGATCTAAATACATCGAAATGGTTATAGAAGCTCGGCAACGAAGCGAGAGTATAGATCGCTATGAACTTAACATCGAAGCGCGAAGACAGGTCGTGCAAGGATACCTTGATCTCATCAACGAAATTCTCGATCGAGAGGAAACCGTTTCGAGACATGAAATCGAACGTCACTTCCGGCAAAATCTACTCCTCCCCTTCCCCCTTATCGCCGACCTCCACCCTGATCAGTATGCCCGACTTATCGAACTCATCCCCGTAGAATCGCCCATCCAAATCCAAACTGGCAGCACCCGATATTTCCCCTACGGATCAGCAGCCTGCCACACTATAGGCTTCGTCGGTTCGACCTGGGAGGTCTCGGAGGATGGACTTCCAGGTGCTGATCTTACCACCCTCACATTCAAAGGGAATGAGGGCCGGACCGGTATCGAGTACCACTTTGATAAACACCTACAAGGCTCCACCGGAGGAGAGTTTTGGATCGTTGATCCCTCGGGTTTTCAGTACAAACAAACAGCGTTCAAGTTACCTCTAAAGGGAAATAATCTCTCCCTTACAATCGATATCGACTTACAGACCGTAGCCGAACGAGAGATGGGCAACCGAGTAGGAGGAATCGTTGCACTAGATGTTAAGACGGGCGAGGTTCTAGTTCTCGCAAGCAAACCCAATTTTGATCTTAATCGCCTGTCTCCTTTCATCCCGAACCGGGTCTACCGCGAAATCACAGCTTCGGGTGCCTGGTTGAATCGCGCTGTTTCCGGTCTCTACCCACCTGGATCAACCTTCAAGATTGTTACCGCAACTGCCGGTCTAACATCCGGAGCGATCACCGCCAGCACCGAATTCGAATGCCACGGAGAACTAAAGGTGGGAAAACGCAACTTTGTGTGCCGAAATCATAAGGAACACGGAGAATTCTCTCTCGATTGGGCCCTTTTAAAAAGCTGTAATGTCTACTTCTATCGGCTGGGATTAAAGACAGGCGTCGACATGATCAGCCAAACCGCACTCAGCTTCGGCCTTAACCAACCCACTGGAATCGAGCTTCCTAACGAAACAAAGAAAATGATTATTCCGGACCGAAAATGGAAACAGTCTCGACGCTACGACCGTTGGTATCCCGGAGATACTGCCAACCTATCTATCGGCCAGGGTTATCTCCGAGTGACGCCGTTACAGTTCGCCTGTCTCACCGCTTCCTTAGCTAGAGGCGAGACTCGCACTCAGCCCACTTTGATTTTCGATCAGGCCCGCGACCACCGAGCAATCGACCACGGTGGGAAACCAATACCTCTCCCATCGGAAGAATATCGGAGAATTATTGATGGAATGGAACAAGCGACCCTAGTGGGAAGTGCACGGTTAGCGAGAATTCCAGGACTTCGAATTGCTTCCAAGACCGGAACTCCTCAGGTAATAGTGAAAGGTAAGACCCTTTCCTTTGGGGCTTTCATAGCATTCGCTCCTATCGAAGATCCACAGATTGCTCTCTCGGTATTTATTGAAGCGACTTCGCGGGATGACCAATATAGCGGTGGAATCACCGCCGCGCCAATCGGTAGAGCAATTCTTGAAGCCTATTTTGAAAAGAAAGAAAAAAGACTAAAAGTAGCTGGGCTTTAGGAAAAATTGCTACCTTTAGACTATACCATAAGCAACTCTCTTACCTTTCGAATAAACAGCCTAGAAAACAAGCTTACCCTGATTCTTTCGTTACGGAAAACTAACAAACCACGTGGGATTTTCTAGCCTAGAAAATCACCGTAAGAACCCAGAAACAAAGCAATATCAATCTTCCAAAATCAGTTGTAAGACTCGAGAGACTAGCCTTTACTTATCTTCTCCGTAGATCTCTGGGATGAAATTGAGAGGTTACCTGACTCCCCTAGCAGCTGGATTACTGGTTTCGTTGTTAACTGTGCACGGAGCCAATCTTAGATCGGGCCCCATGCTCGGCTATAGTACAATGAAGGAAGTTCTAGTATGGGTGCAAACCGATGTTCCGGCAGACGTTAAAATTAAATATTGGGAGCAAGATCTTCCAGAAACCGCTCAGTTCACAGATGTTGTAAGGACAAATAAGCAAACCGCTTTTGTTGCTCAGTGTATAGCCGATAAAGTTACCTGGAGTCGCGTCTATGAATACTCTGTGATAATAGATGGACAAAAGGTTATCCCTAGATTCCGAAAAGGTTATGCAGAAAAGGGCCCGATCCCTCTCTCCTTCCAAACCCAACCCCGTTGGCGCCATGCCGAGGCAGCCGACTTCAGCCCACCTGACTTTAGTGTCGCCCTAGGTAGTTGTGCTTACTTCACGGAGAAGGGTTACAATTGGGAAGAAAGCAAAACCCCATATGGAGACCATTACGAAATCTTTGAATCAATCTACGAACATGATCCGGATTTAATGATTTGGTTGGGAGATCAAATCTATCTGCGCGAAGCGGATTGGACTTCAAGGACGGGAATCTTTCATCGCTACAATCACTTCCGTTCATTTCCATATCTCCGTGCCCTCTTCGCAACGGTTCATCAATACGCTATCTGGGACGACCATGACTTCGGGCCCAACGACATCGGTCGCACCTTTTGGAACAAAGAGGCAACTTTAGAAGCCTTCAAACTCTATTGGGGAAATCCATCATATGGGTTTAAGGATATGCCTGGAATCACCACTTTTTTCAATTGGGGAGACGCTAATTTTTATCTTCTCGACAATCGATATTATCGAGTGGCGGCGGATGATGATCCTGAACCTTTTGGAGGCCCGAAAAGTCATCACGGAAAGGAGCAAATTGATTGGCTTGTCGAGACAATGCGCCACCAACAAGGCCAGGATGACTTTGCCTATCCCTCCTCCTTTAATATCGTCGTTACTGGGAACCAAGTGCTCAGCGACAGCCCTAACCCGGAAGGATTTCGCAATTATCACAGTGAATGGCAATACATGATAGACCGAATTATTCACGCTAAAATCGATGGCGTAATCTTCCTCACAGGTGACGTGCATTTTACCGAATTCAGCAAAGAGGTGCACATCAGTGGGGCGAAGTCCAGTACTCCAGGTAACCCTGGTGCTTCCTATCCCTTTCATGATCTCACCATCTCACCTCTGACCTCAGCTGCCTTTCTTGACCCATGGGATAATTCTTACCGCGTCGATATTTTCCCCGACTCAAATGACGATTTCATCACCAAACGTAATTTCGCTATTCTCGACTTCAAGGGACCGAAAAGCGACCGTCGAATCGAGATTCGTATCTTTGATAGCGAGGGCAATCTGATTAACCAAAAACATGATGGGAAGAAGGGCCAAATCGACGGTCTCTGGATACTTAAAGCTAACGATCTTAAAGCTCCGAAATAAATCTCGAGTTTCAGTAACCGATCTAAAGTTAGGACCCCTACTTGTCCCCTAAGAGCATTGAATCCCAACATCGGATCCCTAAAATTTTGTTTGTCCCTTTTCCTCGTCCTGACTGTCCTCACCCTCTCAGGATGCCGCTGGGGATCTAAACTTGCATCTGAACTTGACCCACAGTCAGTTCTTGAAAATTACAGGACTTTTGCTGTCATGCCCCTACCAGCTGCGATTCCAGGTGCTCCGCCCGGAACTGTTCCCCGGTACGGTGGAATGATCAAGGAAACAGTCGAAGGTATTCTGAATTCGAAAGGATACAAACGGTCAAAGCTTGAAACAGCAGACTTTGCCGTTAAGATAGGCGGCTATGTCATCCCCGAAATCGACGTTAAAGAATGGGGCTATTCCGACTACGGGGAACCGGATGGTCATCAGTGGTGGGAATCGTATCCTTATAGTGAAATCGAAATTGGATCCTACGTCTATGGTACCCTTCTCATCGAAATCTTTGATCGCAGCTCGAAGCAGATGGTATGGGTCGCTTGGGTCACCGGGAAAAGGAAATTCAAGCCACCCGACCCCGTTAAAATTAAAAAGGCCATCAGTAAAATGTTGACCGACTTTCCCAATGGCGAATCAGTCACCAATCCTATCAGAAAATCCCGGAATCTTAAGAGACTCTGGTCTTTGATTAAACGATGAAAACGGAATCGTACTCAGGGTTAATCTTTTATGCGAAATAAATACGAAATCAGATTTCCACTGGGATGGGAAACCTCCCATCATTTTTAAAGATTGTGCTTTGTAAGTAGGGACACATAGACTCCCGTCAAACTCTTAAATATATGTACGTTATAATTGCTCCGATCCAAATCAAAGAGGGTAAAAAAGCAGAATTCATCCAAGAGATGATTCTCGACTCCAAAGGTTCAATTGAGAACGAACCCGGCTGCCTAACATTCGATATCATTCAAGACCCTGATGATCTAAACCGAATCTGGCTCTATGAAGTGTATGAAGATGAGGCAGCCTTCAAGATTCATACCGAAACTCCTCATTTTATAAAGTGGAGAGATACTGTCAAAGACTGGTCTGTTGAATGCCCAGTTAAAACTGTTATCGGCGGCTCTAAAATTTACCCATGAATAACTACAACTATCAAAAAGGACTGAAGATCGTCTGGGAAAAGGCGGTTGGACTTTATCGGGAAGGCAAGCGCAATTCTTCCTCTTTTTTTAACATTTCAGAAAGAGAATTCCTAAAATCAATTGGAGCTTCTGCCCAGGAGATCTACGATTTCGCAGAAGACTATGTTGGAGGAGAAGAACCAGACTTTACCACCTTTGCTCTGATTCAAAGCATCCGCCGACAGTATTTTTTGGAAGAACAAAAGGCAGTCGTTTCCAAGCGGAAAGTAGTTACCAATGATCTACCTCCTAAAGAAGCTGAAGTAGAAGGTATCGAATGGCTTCCCCGTATAATCCCCAAAGCTTTGGCCAAATTACGCGGTGAGATGCCCGACGATCTCATGTACTGCTGCGGTGGAGACCGCCGGTTCTTCAAACAGCACGATATCCACCCAGCCGAGTTCCTCCAACTCGCCTGGAAACACGAGAATAATGAAAGCGCCGTCGTCAGTTGGGTTTCCCGGCAGTCGAAATCTGCGAATCAGACCGTTCCCTCTTAGGAAACCTACCACCAAAAGCAAGCTCTCATCACCTCCTTAATTGCTCTTTCAAACTATACCTCTTCTGCTGTATTTGGAGGTGAGGGAGGTAATCCTAACGTTACCAGTGGTAATACCTGACAGGGATTAGAATAAACTGGGGAAATCGCCTGGAGGAAGAATCCCTTTATGGCAGCTAAGACTAAACTCTCTCCACCGCTCTAATGGGTCTCAACTAGATGATCACATCTTCCACAATCATGTGGTACTTCCAAAAAAATCGTGAGCATGCTAATAAAATAACCTAAATTTTTGGTGACTGAATTAGAAAGAACTACCTCAGAAAACCCCTTCAAATTTCTCGAAACAGGCCCTCTGGCTGAGGAAGAATTGTCTCTTGAATTAGTTGAAAGACTCACTGAGGACCCTTACCACGGTCTCGTCCCCTGTTACAAATTCGATATGGTCCACAGGGAAAAACGCACCAAGATGGGAAACATTTCACTCCGCATCGGGAACAGCGATCTGCTAGTCAGAAATTCCGGACAAATAGGTTATGACGTATTATTCGGATATCGAGGAAACCGATATGCGGCAAGAAGTTGCCGGCTTCTATTACCTCTGGCCCATATGCATGGCCTTAATCCCCTCTGGATAACATGCGATCCAGATAACATTGCATCTAGAAAGTCCTGCGTAATCGCCGGCGCTAAATACGTTGATACAATAAGACACCGAACCTCGGATTCAACGAACCTGTCAGGCTTTTTCGAAAAATGCCGCTACCGAATCGATCTCCACCTATTACTCTCATGCAAGCAAACTTCCAGTTAGAATGACCTTTCCCATGGTTCGATTCGCTTCTAGATACTCGTGCGCATCGGTCGCTTCATCAAAGGGAACCGTCCGATCAATGATGGGCTGCAATTCTCCGGTCATAAAACCTTTGTAGCAATCCTTCTCAAAGGCCTTCACTAACCTAACCTTGTAATCAAGTGACCGGTTCCTCAAGGTTGAACCAATAATTTTCAGACGCTTAAGTAGAACCTTACTAACGTCCACTCCTCTTAACTCTTTACTTCCCAAAAGAGCGAGCATAACCAGACAACCATCGGGCGCAAGGCACTCAAGGTTACGATCAAAATAGTCACCCCCAATAAAATCAAGAATGATGTCAACTCCTCGATTGTTGGTGAATCTCTTCACAGAATCTACAAATTTTTCCTCTCGGTAATTCGTTGCAAATGCAGCTCCCAGGCTCTTGCAAAACTCTAATTTCTGAGTGCTCCCCACTGTTACAATCGCAGAGCAATCAAAATATCTGACTAATTGGACAGCCGCCGTTCCAACTCCACTTGCTCCGGCATGGATCAGTACCTTATTACCCTTTTCTATTCCCGCCAGCCACCGTAGCGCCTGGTACGCAGTAAGAAAGACCTCGGCAATTCCAGCTGCTTTAACAAAGTCCATATTCTCCGGAATCGGGAGCGCTAGCCTCTCGTCGACAGCCACATATTCTGCATAGCCACCACCGGCCAACAGTGCAAATACCGAATCGCCCTTCTGGAATTTCGAGCATGCACTACCAGCCTCTTCCACCTTGCCCGCCATTTCCAAACCCAATATTGGACTCGCACCCAACGGTGGCGGATATAATCCTTCCCTTTGCATCGCGTCGGCACGATTCACTCCAGCTGCTTCTATCCGGACTAAAATTTCCTTCTCTCCGATTTCCGGTCTCTCCGCTTCTCCAACATATAAAGCGCTGGGCGGCCCGGGTTCATCTATCAAAATTGCCTTCATGTCTGGGCCAATTCTTACTACTTCCTCTTGTTAACGAATTTCCTCAAAACCGGGGCCTTAAAGTAGTGAGGCAATACACTCTCTAAAGTCTTTCATAGCATGTGGCAATCCCCCATTGCGGCTAACAAAAACCTCGAAACGCAAAACAATTAAAATTGATCGTTCTCCTCTATTTAGCATCATATCCTTGGTGAACACAAAACAAGCGCTCTTTGAATTAGGAGTATGTGGGAATACTATCTCAAAACAAGAAAAGAAGTTTTTAGATGAGAACGGCTATTTAATTCTCCATGATGTTCTTTCCTCCGAATTCATTCTCCGAATGAAACAACGTCTCGACGAACTGACTCACACGGAAGGAGACAGGGCTGGGACAGAGGTCCACCAGGAAGAGGGAACCGATCGCCTCAGTAACCTCATTAATAAAGACCCTGTTTTCGATATTTGCTTCACTCATCCAAAAGTTCTGGCCTCAATCGCCCACGTTTTACAGGACGATCTTAAACTTTCCTCTCTCAACTACCGGGCCGCTCACCCCGGAAGTGGTCTTCAGAAACTCCACGCTGACTGGAAAGAGGCAGTCCCGCCTTGGGACTTTCAAGTCTGCAATTCGATTTGGCTACTTGACGACTTCGTCTCTAACAACGGACCCACCAGGGTGGTACCTGGTTCACACATGAGTGGAAAGCTGCCTACTGATGTGATGGAGGATCATATGGCTTCCCACCCTGATGAGACCTATCTTATTGCTCCGGCTGGAAACGTCGTTGTGTTTAATTCACACACCTGGCACGGTGGAACCTTGAACCTTTCTCAAAAACCCCGCCGCGGCCTGCACTCTTACTTCTGTCGCCGCCAACATCACCAGCAACTGAACCAAAAAAAATTCATCATTCCTGAAACTCTCATGCGCCTAAGTCCGGCTACTCGTTTTATTTTAGATGTTTGAAATAGAACTATTCATAACTACCATCTAGACATTTCGAGGCGCAACTCATAGCACAATCAGCCCCTATCGTGATCATCCTCCTTCCTCAGAGTTTTTTATATAGTCTAGTAACATCTGATTCAATATGAGAGATGCAAATCGTGCCACTGGTAATTCAACCGTCACTCGGATAATACGGGCCGAGTCTGAAGCGATATCCAATATACCCGAAGACAATGATTTCGAACTCGCCTTGGATCTAATCTATGAGAGGGTTCATCGCCAAAACGGAAAGGTGATCACAAGCGGCATAGGGAAGGCAGGACATGTTGCGCTGAATCTCTCCTCGACTTTTGCGGCTACTGGAACTCCTGCAACTTTTCTTCATCCCGCTGAAGCACAACACGGGGACCTTGGGCTGGTTCACAAAAACGATATCCTGCTCCTCGTCTCAAACTCCGGGAAAACCCGAGAATTACTAGAACTAGTTCAGCTAACACGTAATCTGCACGCGGACCACCCCGTAATGGTCATCACCGGAAATCGGGAGAGCCCTCTTGCTAAGAAGGCAATCGTTATTCTCTATACCGGAGGTCCTCCAGAAGTCTGTCCACTTAATTTGACTCCCACCAGCTCGATTACGACTATGATGGTCATTGGGCACATCCTAACCATACTCCTGATGATGAAAATTGAATTTCCCCGTGAGGCTTTCTATATGAGGCACCACGGGGGCTATTTAGGCTCCCTAGCTAAAGCTGAAAAGAGCGATTGATTTTCAAAGCCATGAATCATCTATTCCTTATAGCAGGACCGTGCGCTATTGAAGACGAGCAAATGCCTCGCATCATCGCGAAGAAAGTCAAAGATCTCACCGATCAACTCGAGATACCGTTTGTTTTTAAAGCATCATACCGTAAAGCGAACCGTACCCGCCTAGATAGTTTCGTTGGTTTACCCAGAACCGTCGCGTTGGAAACTCTAGGGTCTATAAAGGAAGAATTCGGCGTTCCAGTACTAACAGATGTCCACGAGAGTTGGGAATGTGATGAAGTCGCGGAGTACGTAGATTATCTACAAATTCCAGCATTTCTGTGCCGCCAAACCGACCTTCTTATAGCAGCGGCAAATACGGGGAAAGGGATCAATATTAAGAAAGGCCAGTTTCTCTCGCCTGATGCAGTAGAATTTATTTTGGAGAAGATCCACTCTACCGGGAATTCGAGCATCTGGTTGACAGAACGAGGCTCGAGTTTCGGATACGAATCTCTAATCGTCGATATGACGGGAATCCCTCGGATGAAGGAATTTGGATTCCCAGTTGTAGTTGACTGTACTCATTCTGTGCAGAAACCCAATCAGAGATCAGGTGTAACAGGCGGTGATGCAACCCACATTGAAACGCTAGCTCTTGCATCAGTGGCGGCTGGGGCTGACGGCCTATTCATCGAAGTTCATCCGTCACCGAATCATGCAAAAAGCGATGCTGCCAGTATGCTGTTGTTGGAAAAACTTGAACCACTTTTAGTAAAGGCGAAAAAATTTTTTGATTTAAGAAAAGAGGAGCAATAACAGAAACTAAGACATCCTACCACAATATGGAGAATCCTAAAATCAGTCATCTGCTTTCCAATAATCAAAGTTCCATGCGTGCACTCGTCCTCGATGGAATCGGCTTCACTCACAGCAAAGTGATTGATATTCCAATCCCGCGCCCTGGCCCCAATGAGCTTCTAGCCCGTGTTGATGCGGCCGGAATTTGTGCGTCACTGATTAAGATCATCGAGCAGGGCGCAAACCATCCTACCATCTATGGATGGGACTTAAGCCAATTTCCCCTTATCCTCGGCGACGAGGGTTCCATTACACTTGTGGAAATCGGTGAAAACCTCATTGATTCCTACCATTCAGGAGAGCGTTACACCATTCAACCCGCGGTCTATCACGCCCCAATCAGACATCGAGAGCGGTATCGCAATCATGCACAAGGCGTTGATAAGATGGGAGTTGGCTATACATTACCCGGGTTTCTGGCTGAGTATATCATCGTGGGTGAGGAGGTCTTGGCGGCCAATTGCCTCATCCCTCTCCCCGATGATTCCCTACCTTATGCCCACGTGGCCATGGCAGAACCGTTCTCCTGTGTCGTAGCCTCCCACGAACACCATCTTCACTTGGTTCAAGTAAAAGCTACCCATCCTCGCAAAGTGACAAAGGGCATCAAGAAGAACGGTATCACCCTTATCATCGGGGCAGGAGCAATGGGCAGAATGCACATCGACCAAGCTTTATCAGCCCATCCCAAAGCAATAATTGTTAGCGATCTAATACAAAACCGATTGGACCGCGCCCAGTTACTTTTCCAACTTCGGGCTGAGCAACTCGGCATCGAGCTTCATTTTATTAATCCCACAAAGTCCAACATCAAGAACCTCGTGAACAAGGTATCTGACGTCCAGGGCGCTGACGACGTCATCGTCGCTGTTGGTGCGCCCGAAGCCGTGGAGAGCGGTCAACACTTGGTTGGACGCGATGGGGTTCTCAATATTTTCGGAGGGCTGAAAAGTGGAAATGCAACTGTTCAGCTAGACGCCAACATCGTCCACTACAGAGAAACATACGTCACGGGATCCTCCGGCGGCCAAATCTGGGACATCGTCCGTTCCCTTGAGCTCATAGCCTCCAAAGATATTGATCCCAGCGCTCATGTCACTCGCATCGGAGACCTATATCATGCCCCTACCCTTATCCAACAAATTAAAGCTTGTGAGCTCGACGGAAAAGCCGTCATTTATCCTCACCGTCATAGCAAAGAAATCCTTTCAGTCGATCGTTGGAGTGCCGACGACGAGACCGCTTACCTTAGCGATTCAGAATAGTTTTGACTGGCATTAGTTAAGCAAAGATTTCGAGCAAATACTATGGGTAAACTTTACTTCCGCTAATAAAAAAATTTCAAAATACTCCATCTTAAAACCTCACCTCCTAAGTTGATGAAAGGCACACTACTCGATGATCCGAGGTTACTCAAAGTAAGCTTGGATCGATCGCATGAAATGTCTAAATCAAATTATTTCCCCTCCGGGGCTCGTTAATTCCTCTTCGTAGGATTCCGATTTTTACCACGCTCATCCCTAAACACAAAGCGGGCAAATTACGACTGGAAGTTTACCCATTTGATAACGACCCTTCTTGACACGTTGGGTAACAGTAAACTATGATTTTCCCGTCGTCTCGCTTGGCATCCGGTTACTAATTCGGCGGCAGGTTTTCACATAATTACGCCTAAACCTTAGAAATTCGATCAAGGAAAATTCAGATGGCAGACAGTTCAAAAAATGGAACCTACAAAGTAATAGGCACCCGACCCATCCGTCACGATGGAACAGAGAAGGTGATTGGGAAGGCAATCTATGGGGGCGACACCCGGCTACCAGGCATGCTACACGGCCAGGTTCTCCGCAGCCCCCATGCCCATGCCCGGATAAAATCCATAGACACTAGTGAGGCGGAAGCTCTCGCCGGAGTACGTGCTGTGGTGACCTCGGAAGATTTACCATCCACAAACCCAAACGACATGGTAGATCTCGGAGAAGGGATGACAAAACTCAAATTCCTTCGTGATAATGTCTTGGCCAGCGACAAGGCCCTCTATCGGGGTCACGCCATCGTGGGAGTAGCGGCAATTAATCAGCAAACTGCGGATGAAGCGCTCTCGTTAATCAAGGTTGACTACGAAATTCTACCCCCTGTAGTCGGTGTCCGAGATGCCATGAGGGAGGATGCTCCTCTTCTTCACGATGATTTGACAACAGAAGAATTGGGTGAGGATACCGGGAAACACAGCAACATTGCAGCAATTCTTTCCCACAAGCTTGGAGACATCGAAAAAGGATTTGCCGAAGCTGATATCGTAGTCGAACGCGAATTTGATACCGCAACCGTACATCAGGGATACATAGAGCCCCACAATGGGACCGCAGTGTGGAATCCTGATGGTCAGATAACGGTATGGACTAGCACCCAAGGTGCCTTTGTGGTTCAAAAACAAACGGCCGCAGTCCTCGATCAACCAATTTCGAAAATAAAGGTGGTTCCCCAGGAAATCGGAGGTGGGTTCGGAGGCAAGATTCCACTCTACCTGGAACCAGTCGCTGCGCTCCTCTCGCGAAAGACACAATGTCCAGTGAAATTACTTATGACTCGGGCAGGATGCTTTGAGGGAACAGGCCCAACGCCTGGAACGTATATTCGGCTTAAGTTGGGTGCAAGTAATTCCGGAAAACTGGTTGCGGCTGATGGGTTTATGGCCTTTGAGGCAGGCGCCTATCCGGGATCACCAGTTTTCTGCGGCTTGATGTGTATCTTCTCTTGCTATGAAATACCTAATGCGGAGGTCGTTGGATATGATGTGGTTGTAAACAAGCCTAAGACAGCTCCTTATCGAGCTCCAGGTTCTACCCAGGTTGCATTCGCATTTGAGACGATGTTGAACGAAATTGCGGAAAAATTGGAGATGGATCAATTCGATATCCGGCTCCTTAATGCGGCAAAAGAGGGTACCCGCCGCGTAGACGGCCTCGTTTATCCTCCAATCGGTTGCGAAGAAACCATTTCTGCAGGAAAAAACCACGATCATTATAAGACTCCACTCAAGGGGCCCTACCGGGGCCGCGGAGTTGCAACTGGTTTCTGGTTTAACATTGGATTCAAATCCAGTGTCACAGCAAATGTGAATGAAGATGGAACAGTCAATCTGATGGAGGGGTCAACCGATATCGGAGGCTCACGAACTTCTATTGCGATGCAATTTGCAGAAGTTTTAAAAATCTCTGCGGAGGATATAATTCCACGCGTCGGGGATACGGGCGAAGTAGGTTATACCGACGTTACCGGAGGTAGTCGGACCACCTACGCTACCGGGTGGGCAGCTCACGATGCAGCTCAAGATGTAAAAGCTCAAATGATTGAACGAGCCGCTAATCATTGGGAGACTCCAGCTGATAATGTGGAATTCGATGATGGTGTTTATCGCAACAAAAGTGACTCGTCGAAATCCCTCAACTTTAAAGAACTTGCTGCAATAATCAGCGAGTCCGATTCTCCTGTAATAGGACGCGCATCGGTCAACCTGGGATTTGGTGTTGGCGGCTCATTTGCCACAAACATCGTCGACGTAGAAGTTGATCCTGAAACGGGAAAGGTGAAAATTCTTCGGTTTACGGTTATACAGGACGCCGGGAAGGCAATCCATCCCAGCTATGTTGAAGGCCAGATGCAAGGAGGCAGCGTCCAGGGGATTGGGTGGGCACTGAATGAGGAATACTTCTACAATAAGGAAGGCGTTATGGAGAATTCGACTTTCCTAGATTATCGCATCCCTACTGCTCTTGATCTCCCATTAATCGATACCGTCATTGTGGAAAAGAATAACCCGGACCATCCCTTCGGGGTACGAGGAATCGGTGAGTCGAGCATTGTTCCCCCACCGGCTGCCATCGCCAATGCGATCTATAATGCTATCGGCGTCCGGTTTCGTGAACTGCCGATTCGCCCTGACCGAATCGTAGCTGCCATCACTTTGAAGGAAGGATCGAAAAGCGAGGAAGCTGTAGCCGGTTAAGTTGATAAACTTTCCCTTCTAGAGGCAGAACGTCTTTGCCCCTCAGGTGAATACTTTAGTGAAGGGCAATGTTAGGACGCCAACATTTGGAGTCTTAGGAAAACTTTTAGCCCTAAAAGTTTCAGGCCCTCATACGAGGGCCTGTTTAGGTAAAAGACTCTTTAGGCAGTTCTGAAGGCCCAGATGCGAACCTCCCAATGTTGATGTTCAGTTGAGATACACTGAACAAAGATAGATATTATGAATAGCCTACAAAACCAACTCGAACTTGGTCTGAATTATTAAATCTGATGCGTTTGGATTAGACTAACAAACGCGTTTAAAAACTTCAGTCTGCTTGCTTGCAGTGCGGATTCTAACGATCAAAGATTCACTTTGTTATCATCTCTATATTCCATTTTCATTCTACATTCGCTCTCTTCATTGATCGTTCTCGATTTCTCCATTTTCCTTTAATCGTTAGTTGCTGAAATACTGCTCGCGCTTCTCCGGGATTTCTTAGATCGATGCGAAGATCGTTCATGCCCTACCAGATAACTCTTCAAGACCATCGTGACAAAAATCTTAGAAACTCTTAGTCACATACTCCAAAAACGGCGTGAAACAATTGCCGTGGCTGAAACAACAACTGGAGGACTAATTTGTTCAAAAATTGTCGCGATTCCGGGAAGTTCCTTATACTTTAGCCAGGGAATTGTGGCCTACAGCAAATACTCAAAAATTCGAACTTTAAATCTGGATCCAGAGTTTCTTGATCGATTCGGCGAAGTTAGTAGGGAAACGGCACAAGCACTAGCTATAGCGGTTCGATCAACGAGCAAAACCACCCACGGTTTAGCCGAAACAGGAATAGCGGGTCCTGTTATTGGAAAATCATCTAAACCCCTTGGTACCACATATATCGCTCTAGCTAGTCCCAGTGGAACATACATAGCCGATTTTAGGCTATGCGGCAATCGGCGGCAAATCCAGGAAGGCATAGCCAAGAAAGCTTTGGAATTTGTTATCGAGTCTCTAACATAGCAGACTGCCGGACTTTACTCTAGCGGACAGTAAAACTCAATAATTCAAGCCACACAATTCCTGTTCAAGGGGATAGCCCCATGATCGAGGAATCCATATGGATTCTCTCGATTGGATAGTTCAATCTCTGATTTAAAAAATTATACTCTGCTTTTTTAAACAGACTACACCAATCATCTCTTTTCGTATATCCCGGAAAGATGACGAAGGAAAATTTGTTTACCTATTCTTAAATCTTGGAGAATTTCAGTCGTACTATTAACCAATCCAACACGATTTTTTCCTTAGGGCTATTTTGACCCCAACCATTTCGTCCACAGCGTTTCAAGATGATAGCGAGGATTAAAACCCAAAATTTTACGAATTTTATCATTTCGGATCTTATCGTGGGGTAGATCGGTGGAGATGAAGAAGGTTTCACATTTGGACGGAAGCTTGTGAGAGTCGATCTCCAAAGCACACCTAATGGCATCGCCCGCATCGGGCCAGGCAACAGACTGAGGGCAGAGATCGGCATGTAGTAATCGGGTACAATTTTGCCCTCCCAGCAAATGATCAGGATGTACCATGTGGTAGTAAAGAAGAGTTAGTAATTCGATATCGTAATGCTCGCTAAAGATCCGACATATCTCCTGCCCCAGTGCCTTTGATAAAGGATAAAGGCGGGTACCCGGGGCTGGAGGCATCTCAGGGTTCAAATGAAAATCCCAATCTTCATACTGGGGTCCAACCATTTGAAAATGAGGGCCCGTATTGATGACACGCCTGATGCCCCATTCCCGAGCTGCAACCATCATGTTATAGTTGCCCTGGGTACTAACATCGAAGGCCAACTTCCGGTCGTCACGCAAAACAGAAAGGTTGATAATCGCGTCCATTCCTTCGGCAGCAGCTATCACCCCCTCTAAATCGGAAACATCAAGCTGAACAAACTCATGGGACCCTGAAGGCAATTCATTGATATCTGTAACCCTCAGCTGGTGGCGCCCCTCCAGGGCTTTGACAACCCAGGGGCCTAGCATACCATTGCCTCCAAGAATAAGAACCTTCATTTATCGTCGTCTTCCGGAAACTTTAGCAAACTCTGGGCACATTTCATGAGAAACCGCTGGTTTGGCATTGGAGATTGCACATGAACATCTTGCCAAGAGGCAATCTCAGCAGTTAACGCCCTTCTCACGACGAGACAGGCATCTTCTGAAGATAAAGCAGCAAGATCTTCTAATCCAATCGCATCACGCCCACCATCAATGACCGGAAAACCCAATCGAATATTCGCAACCTTAATTAGCCGGTCCCTAGCAAACTCTTTACATACTATTTCCCCAAGATGACAGGAGAGCAGAAGAGAATTCTCAGCCGGAGGCAAACTTCGCCACTGCTCAGTCACGGTAAGAATCTCATCGTAGTCGTCTAATAACCTCAAGGTGCTGATGTAAAGGCAGCGTTCAACCCCTGAAGCAACGGCTGCCTGAAGAAGGTTATAGGTCCTACGCGTGTGATAATCGATCAGTGACGTGGCGTCACCACACTGTCCTTCAAAGCCAATGTGAATGAGGGCGTCGATTCCATCTACCAATTCGTTGGTGGCTTCGTCGTGATTGAGGTCTGAATAGGATATATTCCCCTCTCCTTTGTTTCCCGGTAAATCTGTCAAAAAAACGTCATGGCAGTCTTTGATACCCGCTGCAAGCAACTGAGCCGTCCTGGAGGCTGCCGATGTAATAAGAATTTTAATGTTGCCGAAAACTTGAGGCCGGATATCACACCGACTTTAGGGTTAGATTTTGCCGATACCGCAGAAGATTCTCATAACCAACCTAGAGGTCTGTCAAGTCTCTGATTCAGATTACTATTAAACCTATGAAAGCAGTCCAAATCATCTCTCCAAAAAGCATAGAGATCGTTGAGACCAAGGAACCCCAACTCCCAAGTAATGGAAACGGATTTGTCAAAGTGCGTATGCTGCGCGGATGTCTATGCGGTAGTGATATGCCTTTCTTTTCCTTGAACTTTGACCGCGAACCAGAACGAGCTAAATCTCTGATCGGCGAACTAGAATCGGGGCAAGATTCCTATTACCCTTTGCTCATTGGTCAGTCGATGCACGAGTGTGTGGGCCGAATAGTGGAGTCAAACTCCGATCAGATCAAAGTGGGAACGCTAGCAATCGCAGGACCGCCAAAAATGAGTGGTTTCCAAGAATATTTCTGTACCAGAGAGGAATCTGTCTTTCCCCTACCAGAAGGGTCAGTCCCCGTTGAGCAACTGCTTATGAGCCAACCTCTGGGAACCGTTATTTGGGCTATGCGAAAGCTCGGAAATTTATTCCACTCTGATTGCGTAGTAGTTGGTCAAGGACCTATGGGACAACTTTTTGCGCACATGCTTTCTAACCTCGGAGCCCGTACTATCACCGTTATGGACAAGATTGACGAGCGTCTTTCCGTCTCTCCTAAAATGAGAGCCACTCACACCGTCAACGTGGACAGGCATGATCCAATCGGAGCAATAAAGGAGATAACCGACGGGAGGATGGCTGATCTCGTAGTTGAAGCAGTTGGCCATGAACAAGACACCATTGACCTCTGCACCGCACTTGTGAAGCGTCAGGGCACAATATTAGGATTTGGAGTTCCTGAGGTTAGTTACGGAACCAAAATTAACTACCGTGAGCTCTTTCGGAAAAACATCACCTTTATCGGCTCAGTTGGGCCAGAATATCGCCGGGACGGCTCCCTTGCCCGTGACATGATTGTACAAAACCGGGTCAACGTCTCCCCTATCATTACTCATTCTTACCCTCTCGAGGATGCCCAAATTGCTTACGAACAATTTGCCAATCGTAAGAATGGGATATTAAAGGTTATTATTGAATTTTAAGAGTATTGATTCTCCTCACTTCGGCGCACTTGTTTGCCTACAGAGTCGCAATCGAGAAAAGAAACGAAGGTTGAATGAATTCGGAGTCCTCCTATGCAGAATCAGTTGCCCACTCGTTATCGTCCTTCTGCTTCTTACTTCACTAGTATGTCCCGCTCGCTTCGTAGAATGCACGGATTAGTTCCTGATTCATATCAACGCATAAAAACCCCTATTTCCAATGAGAGTTTCCTACGCAAATAAAAAGCCAAGTATCGCCGACTATTATCCTTCCCCTCATCAATGGGAGCAGATCGATCCCAGCAACGCTGGTTTTGATCCTAGAAAACTAGCCGAGAGCTTGGTGTTTGCGGCAGAAACCGAAACAGATTTTCCAACTGACTTGCGCAAGAAAATCCCTAACGGGAAACGCCACCCATTCGACCGACAACTTGGTCCCATTAAAGACCGTAGCGCTCCTTCGGGAGTCATTCTAAAAGGAGGCTACCTCCTCGGTCAATTCGGCCCCGTTGACAGTATAGAAGTCACTTTCAGTGTGACCAAAAGTTACATATCAGCAGCAGCTGGTCTCGCCTACGACGACGGCTTGATCAACGACCTCGATGACCGCGTTGGAAGTTCTATTTCGGACGGTGGATTCGATTCATCTCAGAATATTGATATAACGTGGCGCCAACTTCTACAACAAACAAGTGAGTGGGAGGGGGAACTCTTCGGCATACCCGACTGGATAGATCGCGGGCGACAGGTGAACTCAGCTTCTAGCATGGAAGCCGGCACAATAGGGGAGTCCGCATCAAAAAATGAAACTTTAAATGCCCTAGAACCTCCTGGTACCTTCTGGGAGTACAACGACGTTCGGGTCAATAGAACTGCACTTAGCCTCCTACGCCTATTTCATACTTCTTTGCCAGAAATCATCAGTTCACGAATTATGACACCCATTGGCGCATCACAATCATGGGAATGGCACGGATACGATACTTCGTGGGTTGAAGAAGGTGGACGGAATATCCAATCTGTGTCGGGTGGCGGCCATTGGGGTGGTGGCATCTGGATCAACGCTTTCGACCATGCTCGCTTTGGATTATTATATCTTAGGCGTGGGCGCTGGCGCAATCTTCAGCTGCTCTCCCAAGATTGGATCGGAAAGACCCTCACCCCTTGCCTAATAAACCAAGATTACGGACTTCTTTGGTGGCTCAACCAGAATAACACTATATCGGATCTCGCCTCTCCCCAAAGCTTCGCTGCACGTGGAGCAGGGGGAAACATCATTTTTGTCGTACCCGAGCGTGATTTAGTCATCGTTCTACGCTGGTGTGGCGATTCAAAAATCGTCATCGACCGGATTCTCAACAGCCAAAACAATTAATTTTAACCTTCTTGGACGTCATACTTTTAACAACAACCGCAAATTATCTAAATCCCAGCAGTCAGAAATCAGCCCTACCATTCAACACATGACAAATACACACCTGTTTGATAGTCTTGATGCCTTCAGAAATGAGCCCGTCCCGAGCGGGAAAGTCCGCCTTCATTGGTTCGGACAACTCTCAGTCGGAATTAAGGACGAAACTGGAGTAATCATACTGGTCGATCCCTATTTTCCGCATGACCGCCCAGATGACCGATATATCTACTCCAATCCTCCTCTTAAAGAATCTGACCTCCACGTCGACCACGTCCTCCTTACCCATGATCATGGTGATCACACCTGCCCAGAGACTCTAACAAGAATTCACACCGCTCATCCTAACTGCGAATACACGGGCACAAAAGCAAGCGCTCAGAGAATCGTGCAACAAATTGGTGTGCCGGAAGATAAAGTTCGCTCTATCACTGCCGGTCAATCATACCAGCTTGGAACAATGACCGCCCATGCGGTTTATGCTAAACCTCCCCGAAGTTTACCTGATGATAATATCGAAGCTCCAGACACCGAACATCTTGGCTACGTTGTCGAAACTAAGAGTATTCGGGTCTACATCTCTGGAGATCCGATTAATACATTTCCAAAATACCCTGACCTGATCAATCCAGTTGCCGCCCTGAAACCAGATATTGGATTTCTCGTCACCCATCCGAATGAAGGAGAATTTCCCTATTTTGCAGAGTCAGCCGAAATGGCGACAAAGATTGGCCTCAAGGCAGCAGCTCCAGCCCACTACGAGTGCTTTACTCAAAGAACCTTCGACCCATATGAATGGTCGAACTCTTTCCCCAAAGACTTACCCGAGCGAATTATCATTCCCTACAACCGCGGAATTCTATACCCATGAGATGATGGTAAACTCCGTTATAAAACTGCCCAAAGTTAAATATAACTAAGTTCATCAAGAGAAGTCGAAAGCATCGATACAGCAAAGCTTAAATCGAAGTGTATGAGCATTTCAATTTAAGCTTTTACACGGGAACGTTGGTCGCACGGGACAGAACACAAGTATTTTGTTCTTTGGATCCGGGAAGTCTTAACTTCGTTTAATCTATTTGGATTTATAGGCTTTCCTATTCTCAGCAGGAACTGGTTGGCCTCTAACGTAGTCAATAATAATCTTTTTGATTGAATCTCTATTCTCTAGACTAGTTCATGGCATATTGAGCAGTATTTTAACCCAAATTTTTTCGGAAAAATTGCCCGAAATGCCGTTATACCTCTAGTCAAACCTCAAGCTTGTTGTAGCAATCAAAGTCTGAAAGATTCCCCTAAATGAAAACTTATAGATTCACCGGAGGAAATACTGCTCCAGAAACTTTTCCCGTTAAAGGGTTAATCAAAGCCGCAGAGAAAGGCATATCCCAAGTCGGGACTGGTTTTATCTCATATCCCGGCGAACTGGGGCATCAAGGGCTCAGAGAGGTCATTGCTCAGCGCGAAATGGACCGGGAGGGTGTAGAGGTTTCGCCTGCCTACATCTCATTAACCAACGGATCGATGCAGGCAGTAACTTTGATGGCAGAAACCTTTATGAAAGGTCCGGGAGATGTTGTCGTCACGGAAGAGCTCACCTACATGGGAACGATTGGCGCCTACAAACGACTGGGCGCCCAGCTGGTTGGGGTTCCAATGGATAAAAACGGAATGGATCTCGACAAGTTGGAAGAGACTCTAGAACGATTGCACGAAAACGGAACGCCCCCAGCTTTCATCTACACAATCCCGACCTACCATAACCCAACTGGGATCGTCATGCCCAAGGAGCGGCGTCTCCGCTTGATCGATATCGCCCGTTGTTTTGATACTATTGTGGTAGAAGACAACTGCTACGGGGATGTCCACTACGAAGGGGAAAAACCACCTGCCTTCTACGCTTTAGACGATGATCCCCGTCATATATATATCTGCTCGCTATCTAAGATCCTTGGCCCAGGAGTAAGGCAAGGGTACTTTTACGCACGCCCACCCTACCTGGAGAGAATCCTGGATCGTCGATATGACGGCGGCTGCAGTCTCCTATCTGGAAGTATCCTGGCCGCGTACTTTAAGGATAATTTCTGGGAGCACTGCAAAATGACTAATGCACTTCTCAAAGAAAAACGCGACGCTACAATCGATGCGCTTCAAAGGGATCTTAGTGGCATTTGTTCCTGGACTCAGCCTATTGGAGGACTCTTCATCTGGATAAAGTTCCCGGATGATGTAGACCAAGTTGAACTCGATGCCCTCCTGGCCAAAAGGCAATTCATCCATTCACCCGGTAGAATTCTTCACGTCGAAGGAAAGGATATCCCTTACTTGCGAATTTCCTTTGGAGCCGTCCCATTGGATGATATTTCTGAAGGTATTGCCATTCTTGCCGATTGCATTCAAGCTGCCAGAAGGTTAAAACCAGCCGTAAGTGCTATTTAAATGCCCTTACGCTAGTTACCTTCCTTGGCGCTCCCCGAGAATTTAGAAAACTTTATTTCCCCCAGAGGCCTCTCCTGATCATTCCGCATTATGCACTTCCCGCAACAACACTGTTGCTGGCTCATCGACATCAGAAAGATCCTCCTTGATAACGACGCGGTACTCCGTTAGAGCCGCCTCTCTCGAAACCCTACCCTGTCTCACGTCTTCAAGCACCGCACTCAAAGCCCTCTCTTCAGGCCGAAAAAAACCGCCACCACCTGGTAACTTGAGTATAACCGATTGGCCGGGTTGAAGTTCATATTTGCCCTTTGGATGAGGGCGGGTTCCGTCCTGAAGAAACAACTCACCAGGGGCACCATCCTTTCCGCCTTGAAATCCTCGCGCAGCAAAGCGGGTCCGATCATACATACACGAATGGAGAACGGGGGCCTCCGAATCAACCATAAGCACCATCTCCTGACCTAGTCCTCCACGAAACTTTCCTGCGCCTCCGGAATCGGTACGCAGTGCCCGTCTCAGCATAAGAACGGGAGACACCGCTTCAATCGCTTCTACCGGCACTCCTTGAATCCCACTCGGAAAGGCTGTAGCTGAAAGTCCATCAGAAGTCGGCCGTGCACCCATTCCCCCGGCGGAAAAAAAGACATAAGAAAAAAGACATCCCTCCCGATCATAACCTTCAAACTGCGTGTTCCACAATCCGGCCGATCCATCGGCTATCAAACGATCAGGAATAACATGTCCTAGGGCACCAAACACCGCTTGTGTCAGAAAATGTCCGATCAGGTGTCGTGCACCCACCGCACATGGATGAAGAGCATTCAACATACAACCCTCCGGAGCCTTCACCGTAACAGGTCGAAAATTGCCTTCATTCTGAGGCAAAGAAGGACTAATTACACAAGATAGAGGATATGTCGTGTAAGCATGGGTGTAATTGTACACTACATTAATTCCACGGTCGACCTGGGGCGAACTTCCAGCGTAATCAACCGTGAGATCGCTCCCGATTATGGAAATCGTAATACAGATCTTGAGCGGTTCATTAAATCCATCAACACTAACCTCGTCTCGGTAGATTCCGTCAGGGATTTCGGATATGGCAGCTCGGGTAGCCGCCTCTGTTCGATCGAGAATCTCATCTGAAATCACCGTCAAATCCTCTAGCCCGCATTCACTTAGTAGTTCACATAGTTTTGTAGCACCAACATCGTTACCAGCTTGTTGTGCGTATAGATCCCCTACCACCAAATCCGGCATTCGGACGTTGGCTCGGACGATTTCAATGAGATCATGATTAAGCTCCCCTTCTTTAAATAGCCGCATGAAGGGAATGTGGAGTCCCTCTTCAAAAACCTCTCGTGCATCAGCTCCTAGCGTACGTCCTCCTATATCCATAGCATGGCATGTATTGGCAAACCAGCCGATTCCTTTGCCGCTATAAAAAACCGGAGTTACCACTGTGATGTCATGAAGATGTCCAGAAGCTAGCCATGGATCGTTTGTTAGGAGGCTGTCCCCTGGTTTCCATTTCTCGATTGGGTGCTGCCGGACAAATGCCCTCACACAGTTAGCCATTGTATTAATATGCCCAGGAGTTCCTGTAACCGCTTGTGCAAGCATTCTTCCTTTTGCATCAAAGACACCAGCCGAGAGATCGCCTGCTTCCCTAACAACCGTTGTAAAAGATGCATGCATCAGAGCCGCTGCCTGCTCATCTACAATCGAAATGAGCCGATTCCAAAGCACCTCCAATAGGATTGAGTCAATTTTCAATTTGCCAGATTCCATGGACTTCCAAGCCTTATTCGCAGTTTGAATTCTTCTACTCTCCAGTTGGATCTCATTCGTTAGTTTCAGAAAATCTCCCACGCTTGCTACCATCCATAACCTGAACTCTGGACAAGATTCTCACTCCGCCATTCACATTCTGCCTAGTCATTGGTATCCTTAGAGAGAATGAGACAACCAGACCGACAAAGGGAGAGTTCCCAACCAGGCGGCACCACCGTTGTTGCTTCCTCCTCTTCAATAATTACGGGACCTGAAACGCGAAAGCCCGTCTCTAGAAAATACCGATTGAAGACAGAAGTTTTTCTGGGCTTATTATCGCCCTGGAAAAAAGCAAAACGATCCCCTTTTTTCGTTCCCTTATGATTCGAAGATGGTAATGCCTTGACCTTTTCGATTATCGGGTCCGGTCCAGACGCGGTCACACGCCAATGGACAACCTCAACTGAAACATCCGGACAGTTCCGCCCATAAATCCGCCTGTATTCGCCTTCGAAAGCTAGAATGAGCTCTTTGTTTACCGATTCATCCGTTAGATTCTCCGGAATATTGACACGGATCTCGTGCCCCTGCCCCGCATATCGCATATCAGCAGTACGTCTCAACATGACTTCGTTGGGATCTACCCCAGCACCAACCACAATCTTCCGGCCCTCCTTCTCCAGTTCCGAAAAGATAGTATGCACATCCTCTGAATTCAGGTTTTCTAGGCGCGAGACAAAACTCCTCGAGAATTCGAAAGAAATCGGTGCCAACATCAAACCGAAAGCGGAACCTACACCAGCTACCGGAGGTACCACAACTTTCCTCACTCCAAGCAAGTCTGCAACCCCGCAAGAATGTATAGGGCCTGCGCCACCCGTAGCCACCATAGTAAAGCCCTGCAATGCGACACCTGTCTCGGTAGCATGGACACGGGCTGCATTGGCCATATTCTCGTTCACCAATCGGTGAATCCCCCATGCCGTCCGATAAATGTCGATGTTCAATTTTTTTGCAAGTTTGGACAACGCGCTTTCAGAAGCATCCATGTTGAGGTGCATTCGACCACCTAGAAAAAAAGAAGGATTAAGGTACCCAAGGAAAAGATCAGCATCCGTCACAGTCGGCTCCTCCATCCCGGCCCCATAGCAAGCGGGTCCTGGCTCCGAACCGGCGCTCTCAGGACCGACTTCTGGAAGACCCAGGTCATTCACTCGAGCTAAACTTCCCCCTCCAGCTCCAATCTCAATCAGATCGAGGACCGGGACCAATAGGGGCAAACCACTACCTCTCTTGAAACGATAAATTCGTGCAACCTCTGAGCTCCCTGATATACGGAACTCTCCTCTTTCGATTAATACTGCTTTCGCCGTCGTCCCACCCATATCAAAGGCTAGAATCTTTTCTTCACCCGTCGCCCGACCCCAGTACTTAGCTGCCAAAGCACCACCGCAAGGACCTGACTCGATCAAACGGACAGGAAACTGTTTGGCTATTTCAACCGAACAAGTACCCGCATTTGATAACATAATGTGTAGAGGCCCCTTCAGTCCACTTGAGCTGAGTCCCTCTTCGAGGCCAGTGAGATAACGGTCCGCTAACGGCTGAACGTAAGCGTTCGCAACCGTAGTTGAGGTCCGCTCGTACTCCCTCATCTCAGGTGCCACCTGATGGGAAATTGATAATGCAGTGTCCACCATTATCTCTTGCGTAATTTGAGCTGCTCGCTGCTCATGCGCTGAATAAATGTAACTATGAAGAAAACAAATCGCAATAGCTTCAACGCCTTCTTCCTTCAGTCCCTCGCAAGCTTTCCTCACCATAGATTCGTCAAGATCAAGTAGGATCTCCCCCGTAACCTTTACCCGTTCTGGGATTTCAAATCTTAATCGTCTTTGAACCAGGGGCACTGGGAGTTCGAGGAAAAGGTCATAGATATCGTAGCGCCCTTCCCTACCTATATCGAGGGTATCGCGAAAACCTTCGGTCGTGATGAGACCTGTTTTCGCTCCCCTTCTCTCGATCAAGGTGTTTGTAACAAGGGTTGTCCCGTGTATCGTTCGGCTAACCTCTTCGGCTTGAAAAACTCTTTCCTGCAAGAGCCGGTGAACCCCTTCCAATACCGCCTCCGAGGGATCTGGATAGCTTGTAAGTACTTTCACGACGCGCAGGGCACCAGTTCCGTGCTCCAAAACTACCAGATCGGTAAACGTTCCTCCAATATCAACCGATAGCAGATAGCGCTTATTCACCGTATCTAAATGCGATTAAGCGAAGCAGTAACGAACTTCTCAAATCAATCGCTGGACAACTCAGCAATCTCCAATTTAATATGAATTTTATCAGTAAACCTGTACGTGAGCAGGAGAATTAGCCTAAAAGTATTTAGGCCCGACTTCTTTCAATTGCTCAATCATCAAAATCCTCTTACTGATTTCTAACCTCCCAGTGATATGCCTCCTTGGAGTTTTTCCAAAGTATTTTCTCAAGCACCTCTTCACCCGTATCTTTGAAATATTCCCGAACAATATTCAGAGTCAAAGTATACTCACCATACAATTCACACGGGGTCCAATTGCTCGAATAAAGGAGACGGTCATTTCCTAAAGCCTCCACTAAAGCATCAATTGTCGGACGATAGTAGTTTACATCGGTCGGCGCTGGCTGTTTAGCCGTACATTCCACCATTCCTGATAGTTTGCAGTAGACATTAAGACATTCAGCCAATTCATTAATCCCCTCCATCCAAACCGGATCGGGTGTTTTTCCATCCACTAATACAAGTGCAGTATGATTCACAACCAGCCGAAGAGAAGAATGCCCACGGACAAACCCGGCAAGCTCACTGAGTTCCTCGGGACGGACCATCAAATCCATAGATAGATTCCGCTCCATGAGCATCTTTGCACAATCATCAAGACTCCTACTCCCATACGAATTCGGTCCTCTTGTATTAACACGGATACCGCGGAAGAGAGGGTTCTCAGCAAAACGGTTAAGGTTCGATTCAAAATTTTCATCTGCCGGATCAAGGTTGCCAACAAAGCCCTTAACCATCGGCTCATCCTTTGCTAAATCGAGGATCCATTGATTATCCTCAAGCCAAGGACTGGCCTCAACCACAATGACACCAGTTACCCCTTTCGGTTCTGCTAGAGCTTTATAGCGATCTGGCATACTCGGCTGGTAGATTGACCCACTCTCCGGGCTCGGCCAGGGGACTCCTTGCTCTCGTTCCGTATCATAAAAATGAATATGCGTATCAATGATCATGGTAATGAAATCTATCGAGGAAGATCGTCTATTCCAGCTCTATTTAAGGAGAGTTTACGATTAAAATAGAGTAGAAGAAAAAGCTTCTTCTTGTTGAATTGCCCTATTTCCGCTACTCCACTGGCCCCAATTCTCTTTCAATCGAATTGCTGTTCCAAATAACTCTACACAAGAGAGACGGCTCAACGCCATAACAAAATGGATCTCTCCATTTCCTCATTCGAAGCGTTAGAATTCGAGAATTACATGACAGAGGGGCGAAAACATGCTACCTTTTATGGAAGAAAATATCACGACATTGTGACTGTCTGAATGTATCTTCTCCAAATGCTATAAGTTGTTCTGATTTCACCTGAAGAACTAAAGGAATTACTATCCTAAAACGAATAAGAGCCCTGATGATCCAATAGAGCATTTAGTTTGACAAATCCCTACTGTGGGAACGGGAGTAAGAACGCATACCAACTGGTTTGTTTCAGCCTAGCAACCACTCTTCCTAAATATGAGTAAATCAAATTCATTTCTAAAAGTAGATCCATCGATCCTCAATGATTTGGCGGATTACGATTCCGCCACCGTACAGAATGCAGCTATTCTTGTTCGTGGATATGTCCCAGCTGGGGAAGACTACACGGGACCTGATCTTGAGCAACTGCTTCCAAAGAAAGGTGGTGTAACTGTCGGCTACGCGATGACCTCGGTATGGACCCCAATTACGGAACCTGCCAGCCAGCCTCTGGATCAGAATATACTTTGGGATATGATAGCAGACACCACCGCACCAATCGTTGTTGTATTGAAAGATGGTGATCCACAGCCGAACAGAGGCGCTCTCATTGGCGATGGAATGGCCTACTTGATGAAAGCTTTGGGAACAGTCGGAGCAATCGTGGCCGGAAATGCGCGCGACATTCCGGGCATTGCGAAATCTGGGATTGGACTATGGGCAACCGGGACAGTACCTGGACATGGCCCCTTCGGGATCCAGCAGATCGGTGATACTGTAGAAGTAGCCCAACTGAAGATTAAACATGGAGATATTCTAGTCTGTGACCAAGATGGCGTGGCTCGTGTTCCAATAGAAATCGCGGCCGACGTGGCAAAAGCCTGCGCTGAGGTGCGGGCGAAAGAGTCAAGGTTTCATGCAACATTCAAAAACGAGAGTTTTTCTATTGAGGAGTGGCGGGCCACTCGATAGTCAAAGCCCTTTTAAAAGATCCTGGGGAATAAGATCCATTTCAGAGTTCACTTGAGGGCGAAAGGCACAGAGGCACTCGGATTTACACTAGCCGATTTTGAAACGGCCGCGGCAGCGTTCAGTGGGATCTTATCTCCGACTCCTCAGATCTCGTGGCCTCTATTGAACCAAAGATGTGGATGCGAGGTATGGGTTAAACATGAAAATCACCTTCCAACGGGTTCCTTCAAACTTAGAGGGGGCATCTGGTATACCGAAAAAATGCTCAAGTCCAGGAACGGAAGCAACGGCGTAATAGCCGCCACCCGCGGCAATCATGGTCAGAGCGTGGCCTTATCTGCACTTAGCTATAGAATTCCAGCCTCGGTTGTAGTCCCCTTCGGGAACAGTATAGAAAAAAATAGAGCCATGGTCGCCTATGGGGCGAAATTAATTCAATTCGGTACCGATTTTGACGATTCGTTGCAACGTGCTTACCAGTTGGCCTCGGAACGGGATCTTAGCTTCTTCCCTTCGTTCCATCCTCTCTTGGTCCAGGGCGTTGGAACCTACGCTATTGAATTCTTCAGGGGAGCACCGGACCTACACACTGTTTACGTGCCAATCGGGTTGGGTTCCGGAATTTGTGGAATGATTGCAGCTCGTAATGCCCTGAATTTGCAGACTGACATCGTTGGAGTCGTAGCTGAAAAGGCCCCAGCATATGCTCTTTCCTTTGCCCGAGGAAAATCCATCGATACTAAATCATCAGGTACTATAGCCGACGGATTAGCGGTCCGGAAACCCCACCCCGCAGCGTTGGAATTCATTCTCAACGGAGCGTCACGCATTGTAGCTGTGACAGAGAAACAAATTCTTGATGCAATTGGTTTTCTCTTTCGTGATACACACAATATCGCGGAAGGAGCCGGCGCCGGGCCTTTAGCCGCATTGCTCAAGGAGAGAGAAAATATGCAGGGTCGAAGAGTAGGATTAGTGCTCTCAGGAGGAAACATTGATTGGGAACTTTTTCTCTGCGCAAATGAGCAAGCATCTACTTCGTAAAAGGATATTAAGTAGGCTGAAATATTCGACAAGTCGCAGGATCTTAGGTTACAAGAATTCCGGACTGCGTATGCTAGTCTAGAAGTAAACGTCCTTTAGGTTAGATCCAGCAATTTCTGGATTAACCTTATTTATAACGTATTTGAATCTGCTTACTCATTCCAACAAACAACTAGCTCACAATCCTGTCAAAATCCTTAAACAGATGCAGAAAAAAACAGAGATTGTACAAATCCCGACCAATACTTAACCGTACAACCAATCACTGACGGATTTTTATGGCAGTAGATTCTCGTTTACAAATATCGGCAAATAGCACAGTAAGAAGCCTAATTCCCAATATCGTTGCATCATAAAGGCAACTAGAACCTTGGTGCTGGAAACCGTAGAATCATAGGAGCTAGGCTCCGTTCGTCAGCTAGGAAAGGGTAGAATCAATGAAACTTTCGGTCGTGGTTCCATGCTATAACGAAGAACCGACTATCCGTAAGATTTTACATCGGGTTGAGGCTTCACCACTTGACATCATCGAAGTGATTGTGATTGACGACAATTCAACGGATGGGACTAGAGAAACTCTACTTAGAGAATTCCAACGGCCGCCCTTTCGACTCATCATGCACAGGGAAAACAAGGGTAAGGGAGCGGCGCTCCGATCCGGCTTCAAGTGCGCTAAGGGCGATGTTGTTGTCATTCAGGACGCCGATCTCGAATATGATCCGGATGACTATGGAAAACTTCTCAAACCAATTCTTGAGGGAGAAACCGAAGTTGCTTATGGCTCCCGATTCAAAAGCCCAAATAATCATACCCGTAGTCTCAGTTTTTGCTACTTGGTTAACTCGATGCTTACCCGATTGTCTAATATCGTGTCGGCTACCAAACTGACGGATATGGAAACCTGTATGAAAATGCTCACCAAAAGGACCCTGGACCAGATCACGATCGAGGAAGACGGTTTTGGAGTAGAACCCGAGATCACGGCAAAGATCGCTCGCCTGAATCTGCCTATACGGGAAGTAGGAATCTCCTATCAGCGAAGGACACACAAGCAGGGGAAAAAAATCCGATGGAAAGACGGAATCGATACTCTCTGGTGTATTTTTAAATACAATCTTCGTCCCTCTTGAGGGAAGTTAAAACATGAAGTCCTTCGAGAATGCTCTACCCGCGGCGAGCAACGAGAAAAACCCGCATATCAACCGGATTTCCGGTTGGCGCCGTGTTCTTCTTTGGCCGCTCAGCATCCTGATCCGAGTCTGGTCTGCTACTACAGAGATAGTCATCAGCACTGAGGATAAGGCCCTCCTTTCTGATATTTCCCAACCTGTTGTCATCCTCCTTTGGCATAACAGGCTTTTTCTCGCCACTCAAATATTCCAGAAATTCAGGAGACAAAGCAAAATCTGGGGACTGGTTAGCACCAGTCAAGACGGAGCCTGGCTGGCCGCTTTTTTCTCTCTTGTTGGGATCGGATCCGTCCGCGGCTCAACCAGTCACCGTGCTTTTGGCGCAACCAGAGAGTTGCTTGCCAGGTTTAATTGCGGAAGCGACATAGGTATAACTCCTGACGGCCCGAAAGGTCCTCGATACAAATTCGGGAGGGGTGTTGTTCGCATTGTCCGAAAGACTGGCGCTCCTCTCCTTCTCATTTCCGGAAAAATCGATAGGTTCTGGAGCTTTAATAGCTGGGACGGCTTCCTCCTCCCAAAGCCTTTCTCGAAGATCTACCTCCGGGTCTCACGGATTGAGAGCTTTGATGATCTGCAGGCGAAATCTGAACCTGAAGCAGCTGAGATTCTCCGCCAAAAATTAAATGATTTATCTCTTTAGCAATAATAGAATCGCAACTGACTTATCCTCTACCTCACTTAAACTAGTCTCTTATTTTCCGAACACACCTAAATCCTGAACCGAAGGTAGCACTAATAATTATATCGATCGATTCAATCTTCTTTGAGTAGCTTAATAAAGCTAAATTAGAAAGATGACTTTCTTCCCAGCGACAGAAGAAACTTGGAGCCGAGCGGGATCGAACCGCCGACCTCGTGAGTGCGATTCACGCGCTCTTCCAGCTGAGCTACGGCCCCTTATCCATGGAAAATCGGAAAATTAACCATTGCACCAAGTGAGTCAAGGACCGTCCAACGCTCTTGAGACTAATGACCACAGGCGGCCTATTTCTAGCAGTTAGCATAGGATGTTCCTAGTTCAACTAAATCCGTCGCATGATCGAAACCCACTGGATTAGGAGTATTATTAATCTTAATCCGGGAGATTCCTAAGGCTTTACATTCCGAGGTAGCCATTAGAGAATCCACCCTGTTAATTATTACACCCTACAATTTGAGTCTGATATTGACCGAAACTCAAAATGGCCAGCGAGACATATACTCTGGCTCAATCAGCAGTCGAGGAAGAGGCTGAACGCCTTTTTAAACACCTCATTAGTGTTGATTGTTCAAGTGAGAAGAAGTGGACTCTGGATGCTTGCCAAGAGATCGCACCTCAGACCCTTGCGATCAATAGGCTGAAGGAGGAAAAGAATGCCATCATCCTAGCTCACTCCTATGTCGAGCCTGAGATCATATATGGAGTCTCGGACTTCGTGGGTGATTCCTACAAACTAAGCGTTGACGCATCAAGAGCGGAAGCCGAGATAATCATTTTTGCAGGAGTCGTGTTCATGGCTGAAAGCGCTAAGATTCTCTCTCCTCAATCCAAAGTCTTTGTTCCCGACCGAGAATCGGGATGTTCTCTAGCCGACTCACTAAACGGTGATCAACTACGTTCACTCAAGGCTCAATACCCAGAAGCCGCCACGGTTTGCTACGTAAATTGCAATGCTGACGTAAAAGCCGAGTCGGACGTCTGCGTCACATCAACGAACGTTTATGACATTATCTCTCTTCTCAAGGAGGAAGAAGTTCTCTTTGTTCCCGACCGCTTAATGGCTGAGAATATTCGTACCGAACTTCGCCGGCGAGAGATCGAAAAGCGAATCCTTACATCAGACGGAACCTGTATCGTCCACGACAGATTCTCAGTTGATCTAATAGCAAAAGCTCGAGCCCAATATCCAGGACTGGCAGTTGTTTCGCATCCTGAATGTACCACCCAAATAACGGCCCAGAGTGACTTTGTTGGATCTACTGGGGCAATGATGGAATATGTCAAAACAACAGAAGCTCCCTACTATATGATGCTGACTGAGTGTGGGTTAGTCAGCCGATTGGAAGTAGAGAACCCCGAGAAACGTTTCATTGCATCCTGTAAACTCTGTCCTTACATGAAGTTGAACTCTCTCGAAAAGATTCAAGAGGTCTTGACGAACCCACAACCAGAACAAGAGATTCGTCTGGAAGAAAGCCTGAGGCGCCGTGCCGAACATTCCCTCCGCAGAATGATTGAGATGACGGAGAAAATTCGTACTGAAAACTGATGTCGCTCAGAGACCTTATTAAGCTGGCTCTAGACGAAGATACGGGATTGGGTGATCTGACGAGCGAGACCACCATCGATGTAAATTTGGAATCTCGAGCTGAAATCGTCGCTAAAGAGCCTCTCGTCCTCTGTGGAATTGAAGCTGTCTGCTTGGTATTCGAAACCGTGGATCCGAAAACCGTGATTGAGAGTGTTTCTGCCGATGGAGCTAGAATAACATCGGGCACCCGTGTTGCTCTGATGAGGGGTCGAACAAGAAGCCTGCTTAAGGCAGAGCGAACCGCGCTTAATTTTCTTCAGCACCTTTCCGGCATAGCAACTTTCTCTCAAAAATTTTCCCGTATCGCAAAAAAGCATAATATCCGTATCGCGGATACGAGGAAGACAATCCCAGGGTACCGTGCTCTTGCTAAATATGCGGTTCGATGCGGGGGCTGCTATAACCATCGTGCTTCTCTCGCCGAACATATTTTAATCAAGGACAACCATCTTGCTGCTTCAGGTTCAATAAGTGAAGCAGTGAACAGGGCAAAAGATTCAGCACCCCACACCTGCAAAATTGAAGTCGAGGTCACAACCCCTGATATGGCACTGGAAGCAGTCGAAGCTGGAGCCGATGCTATTCTATTGGACAACATGTCTCCTTCAGAAGTTGAAGCCGCGAAGGAACTGATCGGGAATCGCGCTCTCATCGAAGTTTCCGGTGGAGTCTCCATCAAAAACATAGAGGCCTACGCCCAAGTGGGAGTCGACATCATCAGTATTGGAACCCTAACCCACTCTGCACCGGCTGTGGATCTCAGTATGAGATTTCTAAATGAAAAAAGTGATTGAAATTCCGTCAAACGGGATTAGCCCGGTTCGCCCCAAGGAGATCTTCTGTCCTTTTGTGATGGGCATAGCGTAAATTAGCATCTTGCTATAATTCTTTCAGATAGCTTCGGCTTCCCGCTTTATCGATCAGACCATAATTTAATTTACTCCATGCCTCTCTGATCCATTTCTGTCCACTTCTGGCTTCTCTTTAATCTGAAGAGAAACCAGAATATAATAAATGCCCCTAATTAATAATGGAAATTCGCCAAACTGACTGTCTCATAATTGGGTCCGGGCTCGCTGGTTCCGCCTTCGCCCATTACGCAGTCCAAAACGGCTTAGAGTGTTCTATTGTCTCGCCAGACTCACTTGTTACAACTGCCAATAGTGATTGGGCTCAGGGCGGAATTATATTTCACGACTCAGATGATGATGCCCAATTATCAGAGGATATCATGCGAGCTGCGGATGGAGCCGCTAATCAGGAGGCAATTAACTCATTAATCAAATTTGGTCCTGGTCTTGTTAAGTCCTTCCTGATCGATGAGCTGGATGTAGATTTTGATCGTGAAGCCTCTGGTACTTTGAAGTACACTACAGAAGGAGGACATTCAAAAGCACGTATCATCTATTCGAAGGATCACACCGGTCACTCAATTCTCCAGGCAGTTCATCAGAAACTTTCCAAAACACCTGGGATCGATCAGATCAACGAAACAGCCGCCGTTGATCTTTTGACACTTTCCCATAGTTCGGTTGATTATTCCGACCGTTTCCAACCTCTTACTTGCATTGGGGCCTATGTTCTCGATTTAAAGACTGGGCAAATCGGTGGAATAGTAGCTCGCAGCACAATTCTCGCAACTGGCGGCCTAGGGCAGATTTTTTCCCACACCACAAATCAAGATGACACCTACGGTCATGGAGTAGCGATGGCTTACCGGGTCGGCGCCAGACTGATGGACATGGAATATGTTCAGTTTCACCCTACCGCATTCTACAAAAAAGGAGCTCCGACCTTTCTAATTTCAGAAGCCCTTCGGGGAGAAGGAGGGATTCTTGTCAACAGCAAAGGCGAAGCTTTCATGGATTCGCTACACCCCTCCAAGTCGCTCGCACCGCGTGATTTTGTCTCTCGGTCGATTCACAATGAAATGATGCGTGAGGGCAACAACTCTGTTTTCCTGGAAATGTCTCACCTTGATGCTGAGACCGTCCGACAACGATTCCCTGATCTCTATAGCCGCTGCCTACAATACGGAGTCGATATAACCGATAATCCCATCCCGGTGACACCCGCCGCCCATTACCTCTGCGGAGGAGTTCACACTGATCTTCACGGGCGCACCAATATACGAAATCTATATGCTATTGGTGAAACCGCCTGCACTGGACTACACGGTGCTAATCGTTTGGCTAGCACCTCACTGCTCGAATGCCTAACTTCGGCCAAATTTGCTGCTCAGGCTGTGGCCGAAGAAACAACCACATCCGATTACGCCTTGCTGGATATACGAGCTTGGGAAAGTCCCACTGCTGATGCAGATATGACACTCATCAATCAGGACATTGACCTTGTTAAGAGCACCATGACCAACTACGCAGGTCTGGTCAGATCCTTCGAGCGCCTGAATCGGGCCCGCAACCTTTTACGTGAACTCAAGATTGAAATCGACGAATTCTACGCCGGCTGTAAATTGACCAAGGCTATGCTCAACTTACGCAGCGCGGTTCAATCTGCTCTACTCGTAGTCCATGCTGCCACCCTTAATCACCGAAGCCTAGGCTGCCACTACCGTGAAGATGAATCCGAAATCGTTAATCATTCACCACTGACTTCAATGGATTGATTTAAGTTTTCCTGCTTCTAATTAATTCCTAGAAAAATATAGGCATAAACCCTCGCTATCCCATCTCTTGCGTCGGATTGAAAGGATACTTTTGGAGAAAGGCCCCTTAATCACCACTTGACAGTATTTGAAATCGAAATACCTTCTATGCTCTTCCGCTGCAAGGGGTAGTAGCTCAGTTTGGTTAGAGCGCCGGCCTGTCACGCCGGAGGTCGCGGGTTCGAGTCCCGTCTATCCCGCCATCCTTTCACCAAGTTTCCCGATCCTTCGTTCCGATGAAAGATGCTTCGACATGTATTTTAAGTGTTCAAGACACCCTAATTGTTGCCGGAAAAGAAAATTAGGTGCTTTATCAAATTAAAGCTTTAGAAACCAGATTCTAGATTACGATCCGTCAGGAACCGGCAGGCAAAGATTGTATACCTTATATCAAATAATAATTAAAGGTGGGCCGCATCATACGAATTATAAAAAACTATGAGATTGTGCTTTGTGTGCTTCTAACGGTAGTTTTCGTCACGCTCGTTTCAGCTCAAGAAGTAAAACCTAAAAGCAAAAAAGTGACGGAATTAAAGCTATCCGGACGCTTACAAGCTCAGTGGGACCACATTGAGTCCGATGAAACCGACGCCGATCGCAACCACTTTTATTTCCGCCGCCTCTTCTTTGGCGGGCATGCCAAGCTGGGAGACAATTGGGGAGGGGACGTGGTACTGGACTTCGCCGCCTCTCCTAACTCGGAAAGCAGCGGCAAGGCTGATCAGGTCTTCATTGACGGAGCTTCAGCTTGGTACAAGGTCAACGATTTTATCCGACTCGACTTTGGCCAGCTTAAAGTTCCCTTCGGGATGGAGGAAACATCCTCATCCTCCAAGATCAAGGCAATCGAGCGCTCGGCAATGAACCGCCAATTTGCAGAACACCTCAAGTTCCATGCCCGCCATATGGGCATTTTTGCCAAAGGAAATCTCAGCAAATCGGGTTTCTCCTATAATGCCGCTATCGTAAACGCAGGACAAAACCACAACTCTAAGGATTCTGCCCTAAGGAAAGGGCTCTACGGATACAAACGCAACGAATTCGCCTACTTCGGACGAATTGCCTATTCTAACTACGATGCGGAACTCCGCCACGTCTTCGGATTGGCTGCAGGCTTACAGCCTAACACTGAATATAAAGGATTAAACTCCACCGTGGACGTTGACAAAACAACTGCTTTAAACTTCTTCGCTCATCTCGGGTACGGGACTTTCAATCTGGACACTGAGTATATGTTCGGCGAAGCCGACGTGACGGGTGGCAACCACAAACACAACGGTTATGCCGTGCAGGCGTCCTATACATTCAACAACGCACCCAAAGGAGTTTGGGAATTCGTTTACCGCTACTCTGCAGTGGACGGAACAGGAGCTAATGATCTTGTCTCAACTAAGGAAATTATCCGCAGAGCGAATATTTCCTCAAAGTTCGACGAGGCTAATAAACTCGATCAGCACTACTTCGGCGTTAACTACCAATTCCAGGGACACGACGCAAAACTCATGCTTGGGTATGAATCGAACAAGGCTACGGATACTACCTACGGCTCCCGTAACTTTTCCGGTTTCCGAACTCGCGTCCAAGTTCTCTTCTAAGCCTAAGGATTTTTCGAAACTAGATTAAGATATGTTACGTTAAAGAATATGAAACGATCGCATATCATCATTACGCTTGTGACAGCCTCCGTCGCAACAACCTACAGCACCTTGTCATAGACCAAGCTTGTCATCAAAGGCTCATATACTCTAGGAGCCAAGATGATCCCGAAGCTAGCCGAGACATATGAAAAAATATCCAGGCACCAAGTTCGGAATCGCCCCTATCATTAATGGCACAGCCCATATAGGAATGTCTAGCTGTGAACTTAAGGGATCTTGACCCTCTTTAGCATTCGGAATCGCTTGTGGATAGTCTCCCTCTGAAAGAGGGCCAAAAGTGAATAAATTGAGTCTATAGAGATTATTCTTAGATCAACAACTCGCCTAGGATATTCTGGTCAATCTCAGCCGTATGATGATTAACTCTTAAGCCTCCAGGTAAGATCAGAAATCGAACACTGGAATGAATGACCGAATAATTAATCCTCCGGATTCGGTTTGAATTTAGAAGTCATTGGCTGGCTCCTACATCAACAAAACATTTAGAACAGAATTGGGAATCTCAAGCTGTGTTAACGAGTGGTCAATTGAGACTATCCGGATCTTCTCCACTCGAATTTGCTAGCTTGGTTTGCGTAATTAGACTTTACTGAGTCCATTAGTCCAATTCTCGGATGCAAACATGAAACTCCTCGAACAGATCTGTATGCTCGATTACTCCGGGACACTTCCTTCCTCTTTCCTTGAAGTTCGACAAGATTTCGATGCCCCGAGAATCAGAGATATTTCTCGGAGAGTACAATCTGCCCTTCAAGAGGGTAAAATCTTAAACCAGATGCGAAAAGGAGACAGTGTCGCCGTAGCACTTGGAAGCCGAGGGATCGCAAATATTGCTGAAATCGCTAAATCAACAATTGATTGCCTACGACTAGCCGGTCTGAAGCCGTTTGTAGTTCCTGCCATGGGAAGCCATGGTGGGGCCAGAGCCAACGGCCAAAAGGAAGTTCTATCGCATCTCGGCATTACGACGCAAACGGTGGGGGCCGAAATCCGAGCCTCGATGGAAGTGAAAGAGATTGGGAAAATTGATGGCGGCCCGTCCCTTTTCCAAGGAGCGGCTTCCGCCGAAGCTGATCACACTCTCCTGGTCAACCGGATCAAACCGCACACTGCATTTCGAGGTAAACTGGAGAGTGGCCTTGCCAAAATGGAAGTCATTGGCCTGGGATGTCAACGGGGTGCTTCACTAATGCACAATCTTGGAATTCCCGCCTTCCAGAAGTTTCTCGGCCCATCTGCACGAATATATGAAAAGAACTCCAATGTAGTTGGCGGTGTGGCGATTCTGGAAAACGCTTATGAAGAGACCGCCCAGATTTCAGGACTTTCAAAAACTGAAATCGGCACCACGAAGGAGTCTGATCTACTCAGGAAAGCCGCCAAACTTATGCCCAGCCTTCCTTTTCCTGAAATCGAGGTCTTGGGAGTTCGCCAAGTCGGAAAAAATATTAGCGGTACCGGAATGGACCCTAACATTATTGGCCGCCTCATGATACCCCGTCAACCTGAAGAATTTGGCGGTCCGGACATAGCAATCATTACTGTCTTCGACCTGACCAAAGCAACAGGAGGTAACGCCAATGGAATCGGTCTCGCAAATGTCGTAACCTCTAGAGTAGTAAACAAAATCGACTGGAAGGCTACATATACTAATGCTTTGACAGCAGGGATCCTTGGTATGCAACGCAGCAGCCTTCCTCTTACCGCACCCGACGACCGTTCTGCTCTCCAAATTTCTATCCGGAACTGTGGCCACTCACCAGAAGAGGCGCGTGTTGTTCTTGTTCAAGACACCCTCACTCTTGACCGTCTCTGGGTAAGCGAAACTTTGAGAACTTTGGTGGATGAGCACCCTCGCCTCAAAATAGTACGGAAAATTCCCCTGTCTTTCTCGAGTAACGGTTCCCTCTATAGTCCCTGGGATTTGCGGTAATCCACAACCTCCTCCTCACACTGCGCATAGGCTAGTAATCTCAAAATCTCTATTCCGCAGCAAAATCCGTCTATGGCTGCTTGACCAGACGAAGGTACGGTTTCACCTCTTTCCAACCACCCGGAAAGGTCTTCTTTGCTTCCTCATCAGAAACCGCCGGAACAATAATAACACAATCTCCATTTTCCCAATTTGCCGGTGTTGCAACCTTATGAATTGCAGTCAGCTGCATTGAGTCAAGAGCACGTAGAATCTCATTGAAATTGCGGCCGGTTGTCATCGGGTAAGTAAGCATCAGCTTGATCTTCTTATCAGGCCCAATTATAAACACAGACCTTACAGTTGCGTTGTTCATTGCGGTCCGTCCTTCACAAGTTCCCGTTTCCTCTGCAGGCAACATATTGTAAAGCTTAGCAACCGACAGGTCAGTATCTCCAATCATTGGGTAATTAACCGCATGCCCTTGTGTTTCTTCAATGTCTTTAGCCCATCTCTTATGGTCTTCAACTGAATCAATGCTGAGTCCAATGATTTTGCAATTTCGTTTCGAGAATTCTGCCTCGAGTCCAGCCATGGTTCCAAGCTCCGTCGTGCAAACCGGCGTAAAGTCCTTAGGATGGGAGAAAATTACTGCCCAACCATCTCCAATCCATTTATGAAAATCGATTTTTCCCTGGGTCGTATTCGCCGTAAAATTTGGCGCTTCATCATTAATTCTTATGCTCATTTAAATTCTTTTCTCCTTAGGATTTGTACAGTATTCGGCTAACACCTGGCAACTATAGATATAGCCAATCAGCATTACATAGTATAGGATGTACTATGTCATAACGCCGAATATGTTCTGCGTTAAGGAATCCAGCATCCAAGATGCCAAGGATCAAAAATGTTCTCACATCCCAAAGGCCAATATTTCCTACCCATTAAATCTCCGTCGCTCTGCACACTCAACTGCGTTTCGAAGTAGTAAGGCCACAGTAGTCGGCCCAACCCCGCCCACTCTAGGCGTAATCCAACTAGCCACCTCTCCAACCGACTCATCCACATCGGGCAACAGCTTTCTCCCTCGCCATGAAATTCCCCCGCTAATAACAACTGCGCCCGTCTTGACCATTTCCGGCACCACGACTCCAGGACTGCCCACAGCCGCTACTAAAATGTCGGCTCTTTGAGTGAGTTCCGCCGCATTAGGGACAGCACTGTGCACCATCGTAACTGCGGCATTAGCACCCCGCATTTTCAAAGAAAACATTAGCGCCATCGGCCGACCTAAAGTAGGACCACGGCCAATCACCACCACTTCTCGTCCTTCTACAGGTATTTTGTAATGTTCCAGCATGGCTATGATTCCCGAGGGAGTACAAGGCCGAGGCCCAGGTTCTTGTAAAACTAACCTACCAAGGTTGACCGGAGTTAATCCATCAGCATCCTTCTCAGGATCTACCATCAAGAGTGCTTCGTTTAGATCAAATCCTCTCGGGACCGGACTCTGGATCAGATAAGCATCCACATCCGGGTTTTCATTAAACTCTCGGACCACGCTCAGAAGTTCAGCCTGCCCCGCACTCCCTGGAACTCGACGGTCGAAGGATCGAATGTCATACTCTCGACAGGTCTCGTGCTTCTTCCTTATGTACCCTAAACTGGCAGGATCATCACCCACCAAGATTGTCCCGAGACCAGGAATATTTCCCTTCTTCCTCAGCTGAGCAACCCTTCTAGAGACATCCTTCAGTACGGCCTCAGCAACTGGTTTTCCTTTTAAAAGATTCGCTTTCATAGCCGCTACCCTAATCCCGTAATTTTTCACGGAACCTCTTCTTGCACCCGAATGAATCATCGATCTGGAACCACCACAACTTAGCAATGGATAGATCCCTGTTTTGAATCACTTTAAAATTTCACCTGCCTACCTAATTTCCTGTTTTCATTTTATCCGCATCAACATTGGCTTTACCCTTATATTCCCTCTATTGCTGACATTTGATCGTATTATCCAGCATATTCGCCCTAAAGACTATCATAAAATTTAACACTCATTCGTAAGCTTCTATTCCTTACTATTAAATTGGCAGCCCGTGCGGACTTTTAAAAAGACTCGGCCTATTTCAAAATTACAACTGCCCGCAACGAAGAATATATTCAAAAATCTGAAATTATCTCTCCTTCATGTTCAACCCAAAATCAATCAGGTTAACCCGACTTGACGTAGGTGCCTCTGTATTATCAAATAGACCCTTTCCTACAGGAGAAAGTTCACCCGGTCCGGATGAACTTGAGTACTGGTATTAAAAACAGCAGCACTTGGTATGCAGAATACAAAACAAAATCTTTGGGTCCAAACACTTCTCTCACTTATCTTCCTCAGCATATTTGGGACAATAATTTATGGCTTTACTGACTACTTCCTTAAGTACCGCCAATTTTATTGGGAGGTTTTTATTGGATCCTTGCTCTTCCTTTATCTGTTCATTTTAATCTTTCCTTGGAGAATTATGAAATCAGATAGTCGAGGATAGATTAGGGGATGGAGTGCTTCACTCAGTTTACAATTCCAACAGATCGACATGAATATCTTGGTTAACTTCCGTTAACCGCTGAAAGAACTAAACCTTTGAAATCATCGTAGGTTTACCTTACCTCGATTTAGGTAGGATCTTATATCGAAGGGTACAGAAGTTCAACTGCCGCTTGAATTAACTTGGACAAAGCTCAAGACAAAGTATAGGATGAAGATGTACTCTCGATGAGCCAAGGATCTCGAACTATCATCTGTTGATGGCCGTACTCGAAACTCTGGTCGATTTTCTCTGGGGCCCCTGGACGCCCTGGTTTCTCTTTGTCATTGGTGTCTTCTTCACCGTCTGGACAAGATTCATACAATACAATACCCTTACTCACGGAATTTCAGTGGTCAGGGGAACTTACGACCGCTCCGATGACCCTGGGGCTATTAATCACTTCCAGGCTTTATCGGCTGCCCTATCGGGCACAGTTGGACTCGGTAATATCGGAGGAGTCGCTCTTGCAATAGGGATTGGAGGACCTGGTGCTCTGTTTTGGATGTGGGTCGTGGGATTTTTCGGGATGGCGCTCAAGACGGTTGAGATTACTCTCGCTATGATCTACAGGAATACTGAAGACCCAGATAATCCTCACGGTGGTGCTATGTGGGTAGTCGATAAGGCACTCGGCAGCAAAGGAGGGATCTGGAAAACACTTGCCAAAATTATTGCAACCTTCTTCTGCCTGACATTGATCAACTCGGCCCTAACCGGGAGCAGTATGTTCCAATCCTGGAATGTAGCTAACCTCACGGAGAATTACTTTGGCCTACCTCCAGTCGGTTCCGGAGTCTTAATGATTATTTTAGTCGGACTGGTCATAATTGGGGGCATCAAACGCATCGGACAGGTTGCTGCACAACTTGTTCCCCTGATGTGCATTCTTTACATAATTGCCGCATTTGTCGTCCTCGCACTCCATATCGAAAAAATACCCTCTCTCCTGACGCTTGTTGTAAAAAGCGCATTCAATTCGACCGAACCAGAAGGAGCTTTCCTTGGTGGCACAGTCGGCTTCGCCTTTATGCAAGGGATGAAACGGGCCCTTTATTCAAATGAAGCAGGTCAAGGATCAGCACCAATCGCCCACGCAGCCGCGAAAACCAGTGAACCTGCAAGAGAAGGTATTGTCGGAGGAATCGGACCCTTTATCGATACCATTTGTATCTGCTCCCTAACAGCTATGGTTATTTTAGCCACTGGAACTTGGAATCGAAATGCTATCGGTCAATTCGGCGATGACATAATCTTGATACAGATAACCGACAGCCGAGATCCTATCTGGAGAGTGAACGCCTCGCATGATATCACCAAATTACCTCGTCTCCAGCAAGAAGAGTGGAAACGGGGATCACAATTCTTTGTCTTAGCAAATGTAGTGGGTGCTGTCCACGGAGAAACCGGCTCTAATACTATCCCGGTAACCGGGCAAATAATCGAAACCAGGATAGCTACTAATAAAAAAATGGCCGAAAAACTCCGTCTAAAATGGAAAGACCTGAGATTGAATGAAAGCGACTGGATTGGAGTACCCTCTGGTATTGTCTTAGAAAATCCTGAAGTTTACCGTCACTATGGAGGCGCCTACCTGACTGCCCACGCATTTGACCGACAATTTCCCGGTCTTGGGAAGTGGCTTGTTACTTTCGCATCCTGGCTTTTCGCCATTTCAACCATGATTACCTGGGCGTATTACGGGGAACAAGGAATAGTTTATATTTTTGGAAACCGTAGCGTCCTTCCCTACAAACTTTTCTTCCTCATAGCGGTGTTTTACGGAGCTACCGGAATCAGTGGTACTGGCCATATTCTCTCTATAATCGATATCAGTACGGGCGCTATGCTATGGGCGAATCTTCCTATTGTCCTGGCCCTTGGTCATCTTGCCGTTCGCTCCCTCAACGAATATCTCCATCGGCTCAAAAACGGTGAATTCCATCCCCGTTAAAGTTTGGGATAGTGTTCAGAAAAGAAAATCACGAAGTAAATTAGTTTAGAAAGAACTGAAGCTTCAGACAAAATCAAGGAAGCCCATTCATGCATATGAGCTGCATAGAATTACGATCGATTGCCTAATCAACCCTAGGGTAAAACATTCCCTTATAAATAAAGCAGTCCCATAATTCCATTTGTCTAAAAGAAGACCGATCCAGACTTTGGAAGAATTTCATCACCAAGTTAGCATTAAGTTGAGTCTACGATAAATGAACTGAAAATCAAAAATTGAAATTTCTTGAAAACTGAGGGCTTTCGCTGCTCCTTATCGCTCGCTTCCTAGTTCTCAGCTCGCTCAACCGTCTCAGAATACGATCCTAGGGAAAGCCAAAGTAGTCCAACTGCTATAATGTGCCCTCCTCCTGCCACCAAAACCAGAGAGTAGCGGACCATCTGTAAATCCTGGAATACTTGCTCAGTGAAAAAAGCAACCGCGGTTGGACCGATTCCAAGACCGATTATATTGATAATAAAGAGGTAGAGGGCTGAAGCTTGTGCTCTCATCCGTGAAGGCATCATTTCCTGGATAGCAGCAGCGGCGCAACCGAATGGCATGGCGGCTGTAAAAAGAGTGGGAAACAACATGGTGAGAGAAAGCGAAACATTTGGCATTAGGGGATAAGCAATTCCGAAGGGCAGCCAACTGATCGAAGCAATCAAAATGGTGACCATGTTAGCATTTTTGATCCCACGGCTCGAGAGCCAGTCGGATAACCTTCCTCCCGTTAAAACCCCCGCAGCACCTGCCGCCATCGTAAGAATCCCATACCAAATTCCCATTTCCCGAGGCGCCCAACTGTGGATCCGCTCAAAAAAAGCCGCGTCCCAAAAGGCACCCGCATAGGCCGATAAGGAAAGAAAGGCTATACCAAAATTGTGACAGAATAGAGCCTTCCGGTTTTCACTAAGAAAACGCATTACTTCTTTTAATGGAACGCCAACACCTCCTTTTCCCTCTCTGTTTAGTCCCGATTGCTTTAGGCCCTTCCGGCTAGGTTCCCTCACTGTCGCTAACAAAAAGGTCATCAAAAGACCTGGGATCCCGACCATGAGAAACACAACCTGCCACGGCTGGATATTTCCAAGGATAAAAAGTGGCTCACCTCCACGGAGTGCGATGGTCCGTTCGGCCCAACCAAGAAGAATAGCACCACCGGTAAAGGCCAAACCAGCCCCCAGATAGATCCCCATCGAGTAAATACTCAAGGCAGTCGCTCGTCGGTGACTGGGAAAATAATCCGCAATAATCGAGAAAGCAGCCGGTGACAGTGCTGCTTCACCAAGTCCCACCCCCATTCGCAGTAGGAGGAGATGGGAAAATCGGCTAGCAAATCCACAGAGGGTCGTCATTAGGCTCCACACTACAACCCCAGCCGCAATCAGACCCCGACGATTACTAGAATCGGCTAACCGCCCTAAAGGAATTCCAAAGATCGTATAGAATATAGCGAAACTGAGCCCACCCAAAAGGCTCATCTCTACATCCGATAGACCGAGATCGGCCTTCATCGGTTCTACCAGGAGAGCGATAATTTGGCGATCGACAAAGGAAAGTGCATAAAAAAGCATAAGGATCCCGACGACATACCACGAGTAACCTTCCGAGTAATCGGGCTCTACTTTATCTAAATCGAAGTTTTTTTTGTCGTCTGTGAACTTCATTCATGTGCCTTTCCAGCATCTTGACGTAGCTCCACTCGAGCCCTTGAGCAATCTTTGGTGTTTTCCCATTCTCTAAGAAAATATGGCTATCTCCACTGACCGGACGAATCTCCCCGTTAGGCAACTCAATCCCTATGCGTCCATGCCAAGAGGCGATTGAAGGTTGTGTCCCCTTGCGTGAAAATACATAAAATGAGGTCTTAAGGAGATAAGGGTTGGGAAGCGGGCTGACGGATGAGAAAGGCGTCTTAATCACAAATCGTGACCTTGAGTCGAGTACTTTAACTTCGCAAAAAAATTCACCGTAAGGGATTTCCAACACAGTTCGTGAAAAACTCGGCTCCCTCTTCATATCGTAAAGGCTTTTCTGAGGTGACTCAAAGGGTAAAACTTTAAAATCCTCCACGTAAACCTTTGCCTCCCCTATCACCAACAAAGCAGCTCCATTAGCCATCAACATCACCACTCGAGCGCCCTTACTTACATGAATAGATACTCCCTCTACCAACTGGGCCCCGTTGCTCACTCGATAGGTCTCACTTCCGGAAGTCACCTCTATTTTTGACCGTACCCCGGATAATGTAATGAGACCTCTAGGAAGCTCTTTCGCACTAGGCCTCTGGATCACCAGTACGAGAATAGCAATTATTAAGAGAGATCTTCGCATGGGATGCAGGTGTTTAAATTTCCCTTTAACTTAACAAGCACCAGATTCATATATGCATATTATTGAGCCAAAAGTCCTATAAGAGAATTTACTTTTTCTCCACACCCTAAAGCTCGATCCCCAGGCTCCTACCCTCTTAGAACTAAGCAGTATCTTCTCTGGAGAACAGAAGAGTAACAGAAAATTTTCGACCTTCTAGCTTTCAACTGAACTTTCTCTGTTCGCACCAACCTCCTCAGTCCTTCCCGATTCGACGTTGAAGCGCATAGAGACGAGTTTAGAAACACCTTTTTCCTGCATTGTTACTCCGAATATCGAATCAGATGATGCAATGGTCCTTTTATTGTGTGTGATTATGATGAATTGAGAGAATTCTGTAAACTTTTGCAACATAGAGACAAAACGCCCAATATTAGCATCATCTAGAGGAGCATCAAGTTCGTCGAGCAAGCAAAAGGGACTTGGTTTGACCATGTAGATGGCGAAAAGTAAGGCGACAGCGGTCATTGTCTTTTGACCGCCACTCAAGAGAGCTAGAGTCTTAAGTCTGGTACCTGGAGGTCTAGCCGTTATTTCGATTCCAGATTCTAAAACATCCTCTTTATCAACTAGCTCTAGATCTGAATGACCACCTCCGAAAAGTTTTGAGAAAGTGAAGATAAAGTTTTCTCTGATTTTACCAAAGGTCGCCTGAAACATTGCTTGGGAGGTCTTATTAATTTCATCGATCGCGGCCAAGAGCTGCTCTTTTGATCTCCATAAATCATTGCTCTGTTCAGTTAGAAAGGAGTGCCGATCCTTGAGTTCTCGATACTCCTCAATCGCAATAAGATTCACAGGACCCATCGTCGTTATCCTCTCCCGCAAGATCTCAACTTCTTTGCAAACGATAGCCCAATCAGTTAATTCTATGGACTGAAGATCCTCCTCTGAAGGTTCCTTTCGCTTCGGCTCTTCTTCTCCTAGTACACTTTCGTCATCGAGATCTAGCTGAACTCTCTCCTTAAGCTCATCCCCTGCCTCCCATAACTCATGTTTCCAATCGATTCTATCTAAATCGATCTCATACTCCCTCCGAGCCTTCTCTTGCAGGAATCTCAGCTCAGTGTTAGTCTCTGCAATTCGAATCTCTATCTTATTTAGCTCAGTTTCTAATTTATTATGTTCCGATCTCTCCTCCCCTAAAGCCTCCTCCAGTCGCTTAGTCTCGGACTCTGCACGCAGTAGCTTGCCCCGATCGGTCTCCACGGAAGCTAATGTAACGTCCAACGTCTTTTCAACCTCACCGGCTCGCTTCTCTTGCTCCTTACTTTCCATTTTCAGCAACTCAGCCTGTTCAAGGAAAGTATCAACTTCCTGCCTTCTCTTAACCAACAATCCTCCGATCTCGGATGACTGTCTCTCAATTTCGTCCAATTTTCGCTCAATACTTTCCAGCTTCTGCTTTCTCTCCGCCAAATCGAGCCTCACATCCGAAAGCTTCTCCCTCCTTCGATCACGTTCACTCCGAAGTTCCTCTGCACTAATTTCTTCGTTCGCTGCTGCCTTTTTCAACGTTTCAATCTCACTCTCAGCAGTTTTTAGATCTTGGTGGGCATTCGTTCGTTCAGATTCCAATATCTCCCGACTTTGCTCTAAACGATTCAGTTGGGTCCGAGCTTCTTCTATACGATATGAATTGCGCTCCAGGTTTTCGCGAACGCCTATATTCTGACCCTGTGCAAGTGAAACTTCCTGAGATATCTCAAGCAGGAGTTTTCGCTTGCTTTCGATATTTGCCTCTTTCTCTTCTAGTTGCTTGAGTAACCTCTGAGCCCTATCTCTTAAGCCATCGCGGTCCATTTCTGCCTTCTCTTTGCCTTCCCTCAACAACTTCACCCTTTCCGCTCGCTGCAGGAAAGTATCTCCCTGGCCCGCTTTGTGCCCACCGAAAAAGAGACCTCTCCGGTCAATCAGCTCGCCATTTCTGGTTGCAACGAAGATAAACTCAAATTCTGGATTCTCCCTCCAATAATCTAAGAACTCTGAAATCTCATCGCAAAAATAGCAGTCTTCAAGGAGAACAGATAGATATCCCTGCATTTCTGGCTCGCGGGCACGCACAATGTCCTTAGCCGGTTTCAACCAAATAGGAAAATTTGGAATCTCCCCTATAAGTCTCGGCGGTGCTGTTATTTGAAGACAAACCCTTCCTAGCTTTCGATCGTCCAATCGATCGATTATCGGAGTGATTGTATCCGGATCGTCAAGGACCATTGTATCGACAGCCGGGCCAAGAAGGGAAACCATCGCTTTAGTATAACCGGAATCAATATGGAGAAATTTACTAAGAATTCTGAAAGAATCTTTCTCGAGTAGGTCGTCTAACTTCCCTTCAAGCAAGGCCTTTGCACCATCACCGTACCCCTCGAACCTTTCCTCTAAGTTCTCGATTAAGGAAATTTGTGCTGCTTGCTCCGCAATTGTTCGCTCTGCCTGTTGAATTTCGGACTGGAGATTACGATATGCGATTTGAAGCTCCTCCCATTCCCTCTGTCTCTCACTCAGATTCGTCTCTTCCTTCTCGCTCTGCTTCTTTCCTGCTTTAAGCGTCTTTTCAATGTCCTGCTGCTCAGATAGAAGCCTCATACGCTCCTCTTCAGAACTGTGGATCTCATCAGAGAATTTTCCGCGTTCGATCTGAAAAGTCTGTAATTTAACCTCTAATGAGGTGCACTTAGAGCGCAAACGCGGGATGTTACTTTCGGTTACCTCAAGCTTTCCTCTCCTTTTCTCGAGATCAGACTCGACCTTATCTAAATCAGAAACAAGAGAAGACAGCTCCTGATTCTCAGTGCTGAACAAATCATCCGAGGTGAAGACTAGATTCAGCTGCTCCTCTTTGATCCGAAAATCCCCCTTCGCCTGTTCCTCCAACAGCTTCTGGTCTTTCTCAATATCCGTTATCTCTATCCTGATCTCAGAGATTCGTTTCTCAATATCACTTGTACGAATCGCTGCTAATTCAGCACGATTCTCAGATTGCTCCTTCTCCGACTTTAGATCGAACATTCTTTGCTGAGCATCCCGAAGAGTTTCGTAAAGTTCGCTCTTTTCTATTCTCCACCGTTCCAATTCCTTTTCCCGACCTTGAAGGATCCGATTTAAAGCTTCTGATTTTTTTCTGAGCGCCACCGCCTCCGTTTCGGCCGCCCCAACCGTCCCACGCAAATCACCCCAAGCTCTGGCCTGTACAGAGAGATCAAGGTGGTTAAGCCGACGCTTAATCCGTTTGTAGCGCAGTGCTTTGCCTGCTTGCCGCCTCAGGGATCCAATCTGTCGCATGACTTCCTCGGTCACATCCGAGACCCTAGCTAAATTAGTATCGACAAGACTCAGCTTGTTAAGTGCCTCTCTTCGCTGCGCCTTATATTTTGAAATTCCCGCGGCTTCCTCGAAGATACTACGCCGCTCCTCAGGATTCGTCGATAGGATCTGGTCAATCTGACCCTGCAGCATAAAGGAATAGGAAACTCGCCCGACCCCCGTATCCAAAAAAAGCCGGTGAATATCCTTGAGACGGCAAGCATTCCCGTTCAGGAGGTACTCACTGCTGATATCACGTGAAAGGCGACGAACTACCTCTACCTCGTTATAAGCCGTTCCTAATTCCTCCTCACACTCTGTGAATACTAATGCAACCTCGCAAAGATTAACAGCCTTTCGTGAGTCCGTTCCCTGGAATATCACATCCTGCATCTGGCCCGCGCGGAGAGACTTTGCACTCTGTTCACCCAAGACCCACCGTATTGCGTCGGCAATGTTACTCTTACCACAACCATTCGGACCTACAACCGAGGTGACCCCAGGGGTCAAATTGATCACAGTCCCGTCAGCGAAACTCTTAAAGCCATTTATGCGCAGCTCTTTTAGATACATACCAAAAACTTCTGGCCAAGGTAGACCTGAGGAAAACTCCGAGAAGGACCTTCCAAACAATTTAGCCTCAAGTCAAAATCAGACTCCATTCCCAAACTCATCTACTAGTAAAGGTCAATCAGCAAGAGCGATTCTCCCGTATGATAAGGTAGATACCAACACTCTGAAAGCCCAGATTAGGCAACCAGATTAAAATCTCAGGGTGCAGTTCTGGACGCGTTTCGAACCACCCCACAATAACCATTAAGAAGTAATAAACGAATGCGAGAGCGAGAGCGAGAGCGATATTTGCATAAGCTTCTTTGCGTCCAACCTTTATTCCCAGTGGAATTGCTATTAATCCAAGTGAAATTACCGAGACTGCCATAGCAAAATTTTTGTGAATCCGTAGCTCATACTTAATTTTTTCGCTTTCGACCACTCTGTAATCTGAATCGCCCAATTTGGATCGAGTTTTTAGCTTCTCCAACTCTCGGTTGTAGAATTTCCATTTCTCGATAAGTTCGTTAAGGTTGAATGCCGCAGGTTTTGAAACTCCCGGAATTCTACCCAGTAATCGGCCCAAAGGGAGCCGGATCCCATCCGTTTCGCGAAAAGATATTGTCGTAGGTGTACGTTTAAGATCATCTGGATTCTCTCGATTTCTCAACTCCGCAAAACCATCCCTTGCCGTCAGGACGAGAGAATCCGAATCCCGATTATATGAGATCTCTCCATGAAGAGCGCGAACCAAAAGAACCGCTCGACGTCTTTCATCAAGTTCCCAGATCCAGATATCCTCCAATTGATTACCCTCTTTTTTGCGAATATAAAGGACATACCCCGGGAATTCGTGAATCGGTTTCCCAACCTCGATAAAGCTCAAAGGATCTTCTCGAAACACGTTGGGTAACAATGTTCTGTAACGTCTAAATGCTTCAGGTGCTTGGTAATTATTAATCTGCGCCGAGACTGCAGCACCAATCAATGCTACCGCCACTATAGGCGAGACGATTGCCCAAGTTGATTCGCCAGCTGATTTTAAGACAACGATTTCCTGACTCGAGGACATTCGCCCCAGGACGATAAGAATACCTGTTAATATCCCGAGCGGGAGGGCGAAAGTAAAAACATAGGGAATAAGCAATAGAATAAGTTCAAGGAACGTCCCCCATGAAAGATGACTCGAGGCAAGAAGACCAAGAACATCTCGAATCGCATTTCCTGTCAAAAGTACAAATACGAAAAGACCAACAGAAAGAAGACTAGTAACGATGACTGACTTAAAAATGTAGAACTTGTAGAGTTTCATCATTGAAGCCACTCTCAGATTCTGTCGAGATGGTAGCTTTTCGCAACTAGGAATGTTTCGAATTTAACTCAATTTAGATATGCGTGGCTTTCAGTGGACTCCGAAGTTCCGCGAAATGGCGGTTATAAACGCCTGACAGATTCCTACTTGCACGCCAATTCTAGAACAATGAAGATTGCCCTGGGCGCAGATCACGCCGGCTACGGCTACAAGGAAACGGTTAAGACTTTCCTTCTAAATTCCGGCCATGAAGTGGAGGACTTTGGGACTGACAGTGATGAATCGGTCGATTACCCACTGTTTATTCGTCCAGCAGCCGAAGCGGTAGCACGGGGAAAATGCCAAATGGGTATCGTTTTCGGTGGTTCCGGAAACGGAGAAGCAATTTGTGCAAACAAGGTTCAGGGCATTCGATGTGCAGTGTGTTGGAATATGGAAAGCGCCCGTCTTGCGAGTGAGCACAATCATGCAAATATGATCTCGATAGGACAAAGGATGGTCGACAAAGAGACAGCATTAAAAATCGTTCGAATCTGGCTCAAAACTCCTTTTGAAGGGGGACGACACCAAAGAAGAATTGCCATGCTAGACTAGAATCCGGGCAGAGAAGGACGTGCGAATTCGCGGCCAATACCCCCGACCGCTAAATGACCAATTCTGGACCATACCAAAAATCTCTAATAAGGTTTATGGTTTGGGGAGCCCAAACTCCGTTGAAATCCATCAGAATTAATTTTTCTCACGATCGAAACTTGCATCGAGGGTGAGCGAGGGGTTGAACGAAAGCTCAAGATCTGGATCAAACACGCTACCGGTTTCGTCAACCCTTGAGGCGAAGGCAATCATCGATGCATTATCCCCTGTGTGGTGCGCCTCAGCACAGAAAAACCTCACCCCAAAACGACTTGCCAAACCTTCCATCATGTCACGGAGTTGCTGATTGTTCGCAACTCCTCCGGAAAGACCCAAACTACGAAACCTTCCAACATCGAGGAATTGCTTGGTCTTAATCGTGAGGGCTTCAACTACAGCCGCCTGGTAACTTGCACAGAGATCAGGCAAGAGTGAATCCAACTTATCATCATTCACTTTCTCCATCCGGTAGCGGAGACTTGTCTTGAGGCCTGAAAAACTAAACTTTGGTTCTCCTGAGGAAACAAAGGCTCGGGGAAAAGCGAAGGCTTTATTGTCTCCAGGCTTCCCGGTCTCTTCAATCAAAGGTCCGCCAGGATATCCAAGACCAAGGAGTCTGGCTCCTTTGTCGAGAGCCTCTCCCGCAGCATCGTCGACCGTTTGGGCCAAAATCTGCAACCTTAGATTCTTATCAATCTCAAAGAGGAGCGTATTACCGCCAGAAACGATCAAACCTAGATGGGGCAGATAGCCAGAAAGTCTAGAAGCAAACGATTCCGGCTCAGATTGATAAAGGCCAATAAAAGGGGAATAGGCATGCCCACGGAGATGATTAACCCCGACTAAGGGAACCTCGAATTCCAACGCTATACACTTCGCTAAAGCGATCCCCATGGCCAAACAACTGGCCAATCCGGGACCACATGTTACAGCTACATACTCAATAGTTTCCTTATCTATTCGCCAATGCACCTTGGAAAGTAACCGAGGCAAATGTCTGGTATGCTCCCTACTGGCAAGATCGGGAACAACACCTCCGTGATTCTGATGTATCGGGATCTGACTGTGGATCCATTCTCGGATCTCCCCTCTCTCCGGTTCGAAGAGAGCTACCGCCGATTCATCGCAGGAACTTTCGATTGCCAGTATCACTCTCGTTTGCAATCCGTGTGTTAATCATTATAGTTATAAAAATGCGAGGTCATATAAGCAAATCCAAATATATCATATTTGTTCTTGGCACCATACTCATTGTGAGCTGGGCACTTCAAAAGAACCCCAATGAATATGAAAGTCCAATCAGCCAAGTGCTTCTCCCTCTCGAAGTCGATATCGTGAGCGGTCCGCCAATCCAAATCGACAACCCGGTTTTGATCGAATTTTGGGCTACATGGTGCACCCCTTGCAAGAATACGATTCCCGTCCTGAACGAAATTTATGAGAATTATCAAGACCGAGGACTCCAAGTCGTCGGGCTAACATCGGAAGATGAACTGATCGTCTCTAAATCACTCGAGCAACTCCCTATTGACTATACGATCGCCATTGACCCAAACCATCAATATTTCTCTCTCTTCCGCGTCACCAGCATCCCTCATCTTGTTCTTATGGATGCTGGTGGAGTAGTCCTCTGGCAAGGACATCCGCTCCAGTTTCCAGAGAGAGTCCTAGCTCGTGTTTTTAGTGATGCCGGCTAAAATATGGTTACGCTGACAGGCGTGGGAAAAAATTAAAGGCCTACTCTCCAAGACATCTCCTTAATGCCTGGATCCTCTTTACCCAATATCAAAAATCTGGTCGCCAGGAGAACCGTAAAAATAGGAAACAGTCTTTTCTCCACATGTGGTATGCCGTGGACATTCCGGATATCACATTGGCAGAGCAAGCAGTATTACGGTCTAGAATTCTCCCTATTCCCAGATTATTTCTGAAAGACAAAAAGCTTGAATCATTGCCTTTATCTCGCTTTCCTCACCCCTCGAGTATCGAGAGAACTAAATCTGCCATGTCAAAAATCTGCGTTGTAACTGGTAAACGCCCCCATCGGGGTGGTCGCATCAGCCGCAAGGGTATCCCAAAAAAAAGTGGGGGTATCGGCACCTACCTGGTTAAGCGAGTCAAGCGCTCATTTAAGCCAAACCTGCAGAAAGTGCGTGTCCGTATGCCAAATGGACAGGTAAAACGTATCTGGGTATCGGCAAAGGCGATTAAAGCGGGGAAGGTAACCAAATAGCTGAATCTCTGTCGCACAGTAGTGCTATTAAGCTTTTTGTCCATTTTTTCGACAGATTCCTAACTCCTCTCGGATTCAGCTGTAGCCCATTGTCGCATTGCTCGATGACAGGAAATTCTGATCGACTTTCTTGCTAATAGATCATTCCTGTCGTTACATCCATCGCGATTGGCGTCATTCGCATACGACACCACTACAATCGAGGTACTGCGCATTCGCCCAAACCAGATTGAAAATGCTCAAGGAATAGGGAGCCTGCTCTAAAACCTGACCCTTGCAAACGAGTACAAAACAGGCTTTATGCCAGCCATCAAAAGCAACCTACCCCCTAAGTGCCGCGAGCGCTTTGGGAACGGTATCTTTCGGGCTCACATTATACCATACCGAAAAAACAATCCCTTTCTCATCGATGATAAACGAAGATCGAATGATTCCCAGATAACTTTTGCCGTACATCACTTTCTCTCCCCAAACACCATAAGCTTCTGCCACTGCGTGGTTACTGTCAGCCAAAAGTGAAAATCCAAGACTGAACTTCTCATCAAATTTCAGTTGATCCTCAGGACTATCTGGACTTATCCCAATAGGCACCGCAGCCAATTCGGATAATTTCCCAAGAGACTCGCTAACGTTGCATGATTGAACAGTGCAGCCAGGCGTATCTGCCTTAGGATAGAAAAACACCAATACCTTGCGACCAATAAAGTCGGACAATCGTACAATTTTCCCTTTTTGATCCTGCAATTTGAATTCAGGGGCCGGATTTCCTACTTTGAGTTTACTCATCACACCGATGTATACTCTCCTCCGAAAGCCTTTCAATCCAGAAGTTTAAAAACTCTATTCCCCATATGCAATAGGGACACTCAGACTTCTTATGAAAAAGAGCATCTTGGTACTCCCGCCGGGATTCGAACCCAGATCCTCGGTTCCGGAGACCGATGTTCTATCCATTGAACTACGGGAGCATTTTCGCATGCGATCGCAAATCCTCTACCGCTAATAAGCGATCCGGAAGGAGGAAAATAAATTTGAACCTTGGTCACTTCGAGTCAAATCTAAAGCCTCAAGCTCGAGCTCCATAAAAACCAATTTAGGAACGTATCTTTCCCCTTATCCAAGGCTTCGTAATCTGTTGCCATACTTTGCATTGCGAGATGGCTAGGATCCTCTTTCCCTCGAATTCACTCTTTTCGAAATATCTTATTTGTAGTTTTATACTCTCTCCAGCATCTTATCTTTATTATCCCACTTCCTCCACAGGTCTACATGTTTTCAGTGTTTAGATAACAACCTTCTCAATCCAACTAAGCCGAGCTTCCAATTCGTTACAAACCTGAAGGTCGTAATTAGGTGATAGGTTACGTTGGGAGATTGCGGTTTCGTCCATGAGTAGCTTAACTCTCGAACCCTTCTACATTCGGGCATCCCAAACTACTTTAAACAGCTGAATTAATGTTTAAGCTTCATGCTTCCAGTAATTTTGTTTGGAATCGCATACCAATCCAAGACATCTCCATTTAGTCCAATAGCTTTAAATCGGATCTCTTCCATCGACGCCTGAACAACCCAAAAGTGACGGACCTTTCGACTAAAGGCTACGTAATCCCGCGCCCTTAGTCGATGGGTTCGACGCCCAAAACAACCATCCCCAAGGTAAAGTGTTCCTCGGGGATCTACGACGCCATTGCGCATCCGGGGGGTCCTTTTCAAAACGTGACCGTGGTTCTCAAACGCTACAGTAAGGCCAAATCGGTCGAAAAGCGGAAGCCAATGTTGTCGACCTAAGGCATGGTATCTTCCCTCGTATCTATGAGAAGCTGGATATAAAGGTATGTGGTAAACAGCAATACGGTGTAGGACGTCTCTTCTAGCTAAAAGCTCTTTCCCAAGCCAGTCCGCTTGCTCTCCCCCGTGATTTGCTACGTGTCCACTGTCGAGAATAAAAACGCCGACATTTTTTCCAAATCCTCGATAAAAGTAGCTTTGATTAGATTCTCCTTTCTGACGGAAATACCCAAAAAAGAATGGGGCCTTCTCGTGCGACTGCCCGTAACCACCCATTACTTCGTGATTCCCAATCGCAAGCACCATAGGCACCATGTAGCCTTCAGAGGTGACACAATTTAGTCGCCAATTGTCAAACCATCGATCCCACTTCGAATAGTTGCTTAACCTACCGTTTGCATAGGCAATATCACCTCCCACAATAACAAAAAGGGGGTCCATCTCACCCACAACTTTCAGCATTTGGGCTGTCTTATCACTCACACCCATATCTCCTCCTACAATGAATCGTATCTCTCTATCATCCGAAGGTATGGTCCTAAATTTGAATTCCTCGCTGAACCCGAGTTCTTCGTTACCAATCACGAAATAGTAACTCATGTCCGCATCCAGACCAACCAGATTGGTCCAGTAAATCGATCTTTCCGGCAATAAGCCCTCAATAGTAGATGCCACCGTTGAACTCAAGTAGCGATAAGCTCTCTGCTCCCCTCCTCGGCTCTCCGTGTCGTATCGGATCTCTGCTTCTACTGGCTCACCGAGAATCTGGAAATTCACTGTCATCGTGGTCGATGGATCCCCTTCCCACGTCAGGTATACGTGCCGTGGAATCGTACCTTCTGACGCAAGAATCCAGCTTAATGCTACGATCCATGATACAATTATTTTCTTTCGCCCCATGTCCCACACAATTACAATATCAAACTCCACCATAGAGTATCCATACAGAATGGAAAAGGGCAGTGTTTGTTCTTTCGTTTCTGGGAACCGAAGGAATCCTCCTCATTTTTGAAGTAACCATCCATTTACATCTACCCCCAGAAGAAGATCCTCTCAAAACCTATCTTCTGAACTTGATCTTTTCGGTAATATACAGAAATGGAAAGATTAAGGCGACAAAGAATGTAATGTTTGGGGTAGCTCACTTGCATATATTCTCTATCCAACCGCCATATAATTTTTCCACGATTAGCCAAACCAAAATTCAATACTGACAAACGTCCAAGCTTAGCCTTAACTTCCATAATATGGAACTTCCCTTCAACCTTAAACTCGCAGAAAGACTGTCCCAGACCCAAGTAGTTGCTGTTATTGTCATTGAAAAAGTGGAGGATGCAGTACCCATGGCAAATGCCTTAATGGAAGGCGGTATCGATGCAATTGAGCTTACCTTGAGAACACCCGTTGCAATCGAAGCCATGAAAAAAATCGTCCGCGAATTACCAGAGATGAGCGTTGGAATTGGTACTGTCATTGAGATCGAACAAGCGCGAACAGTACACGGGGAAGGAGCTGCTTTCGCAGTTGCGCCTGGCATGAACCGAAAAGTTATGGAAGAGGCTATTAGACTAGGACTCTCTTTTGCTCCAGGCGTGGCGACACCTTCCGATATTGAAACGGCTCTCGAGTACGGATGCCGCCTGCTGAAATTTTTTCCCGCAGAACCGATTGGTGGGCTCTCCTATCTTCGTAGTATGGCAGCCCCTTACATGCACCTCGGTATCAAATATATACCCCTCGGAGGCATCAAACCGGCAAATCTGAAAGAGTACCTTGAGGATCCCTTGATCGCCGCAATCGGGGGATCTTGGATCGCTCCCAAAGACCTAATTAACGAGAAGAACTGGAATATGATCACTGTAAACTCCCGAGAAGCTCGAGAAATCACCTTAAGTTAAGAGTTCTTTGGGCTTTCTCCGACTGATTACTTGACGGAGAGTAATTTGAAAGTATTCACTTCTTTAGGTACGTCGTATATTAACCAGAGAATTCCTCGAAATTACGACTGCCTGGAACTGAGATGAGTACCACCATTTACGACCGCCCTCCCTCTCTCATGGCATCACTCCGAAAAAAATCGAGTATATGAACGCCCATCGAGAAACGAAGGAAAACCGCGATGCGGAAGTTGAACGGTATCGTACACTCCTTGAAACCCCAAAAGAATTCAAGGAAGGATTCGGGTGGACTACCGTTATTGGAATTTTCTTCTGCGGTCTCGTTATGATGCCGGGGGGTATCTACCTCGGTTTAATGACTGGCGGGAATCTGAGCACGGCGGCTTCATGGGTTACTGTGATACTATTTATGGAGATTGCCCGGAGAGCCCTCCAGCCACTCTCGAGACAAAATCTCGTCGTGCTCCTACATGCCGCCCACGTAATGATGATGGGGAATCTCCTCTTCCCCGGAGGGCCCCTCGCACATCTCGTCTACCGCGCTTACCTGGTTGGAAGCGATGTCGTCCGTGACGCCGGCATGTTAGGTGCTTTCCCTAGTTGGTTTGCCCCTCCCCATGATAGTGCAGCCGTCCTCGAAAGAACATTCCTGCATACTGACTGGATCATCCCTATCGCCATAATGTTTTTCATCCTTCTTATTGGGATGATTCAGAAGTATACCATTGGATATTTTTTCTTCCGCCTTACTTCTGACGTTGAGCAACTACCCTTTCCGCTGGCGCCAATACAAGCACAAGGCGCCATGGCCTTGGCGGAAGCGGATATGAGTAGTACTTCGGATGAATCAAAACCCCGAAAAGCCGAGTACTTAAAGCCGGGCCTCGACCACCTGACTAAGCGAAAAAAAAGCAACCGATGGAAAATATTCTCCCTTGGTGCCTACCTCGGAATCGGTTTTGGTGTCATCCAAGTAGGTATTCCAGCTGTGACCGGACTTTTTCTGGCCAAGCCATTTTATCTCATCCCACAGCCTTTTCTCGATACAACTGTCCTTACGGAAGGATTACTCCCGGCCACTCCTACTGGCCTCACGATCGACCTCGGCATTATCTTCCTTGGATTCGTTCTCCCCTTCTGGGCTGTAATGGGAACTTTTGCCGCGATTGTCCTTACAGCAATTATTAATCCTATTCTACACTATGTTGGTGTGCTCCACACCTGGAAATCGGGAATGGACACCGTCAATACTACATTCTCTAACGATATTGATTTCTGGCTGAGTTTCAATATTGGAGCCGGATTAGGCATCGCAATTGTCTGTATCTATTCGACTGTTAGGGACTTCCGAAGAAAGCTAAAAGAAATCCGCGAAAACCCATCCACCGATGGCGTTAGGGAAGACATTTGGGCACCCCCAAGAAAAGGAAGGGGGGACTATCCTCTCTGGATTGCTCTCGTGATTTACTTGATCTCAGCAGTTGGGATGGTCGGCTTATCTTTACTTCTACTGCCCCGTACACCAGGTATCATTTTCTTCCTTTTCTTCTTCGCTTTTCTTTACAGTCCGTTTATCTCCTACGTTAACGCGCGCCTACTCGGAATCTCGGGCCAAAATGTCGATATTCCCTACATTAAAGAGTCTGCATTCCTTCTTTCCGGTGCTAAAGGCATTGACATTTGGCTAGCACCAATCCCTGTCGACAACTATGGATACCAAGCCCAGGCATTTCGCGTAAACGAATTAACAGGAGTTCGATTCTGGTCCCTGATCAAAACCGATCTTGTTGCCCTTCCTGTCCTATTTATCCTCTCTCTCCTTTTCTGGCAGTTCATCTGGCACTCGGATGCAATTCCATCCGAGGTCTTTCCTGCCGCACAGATCAACTGGGAACTTCAGGCCAAAAAACAGGTCCTTCTATATTCTTCAACCTTTATTGGACCTGGGGAAGACCCCTCTGAAAAACGATTTGAGGACACCGAGTTCAGTAAGGCTATCCATCCTAAAATCATCGGGGGAGGACTCTTCGGTATTCTCATTCTTTATCCGCTACTTACATTTTTTGGCTTACCTATTATGCTTATCTACGGTATGATGAGGGGCTTTGGTCAATTTCCTCACATCATGATTCTTGAAGTCGTGGGAGCAATGCTTGGGCGATTTTATTTCCAGAAACAATATGGGAGCCAAGATTTCCTCCGAATGGCACCCACTCTACTTGCCGGATATTTTACCGGTGTCGGACTAATCAGCATGGCGACAATCGCTCTTCGTCTGATCAAAGCAGCCGTTTCCGGAACCCCATTTTAGCTAAACCGAGTTAAGAGAGGGCAGTTGAAACCTTGTTTCCCATAAACCTTATATGATACCAAACCAGATCGTCCTTCCCAGGAAAGTGGCTTTTAATGTCGTCATTCAGGGTTTTCGTATTCGATTTGGCCGATCTGTCGTCACCGTACTCGGTGTAGTCCTCGGCATAGCCTTCCTCATGAGCATTCTTTCGAGTCAAGCTCTTCGAAAGGGCGTTGTTGCCGAAGATGAAATCCGTCTTGAAATAAGTCGTATGCTCAATTTTCTCAGAGCAGAAATGGGCCCTCCAGAAGAACGTACCGTTGGATTGATTCTAACGGGATCGTTGAACGAAACCGAAAGTCGTCTTATCCTAGAGCTTGAAAAGGAGGGCCTTGGAAAGCTAAAATGGACAGGCTTCTACGAGGAAGAGTTCCCAATTCCAATTCAGGATGTCGTGCTCGAGAAGACTGTGGAACAAGCCGTTGGAGAGGATGTCAGTGCTATTCTGATAATGGGTTCGGGGCCCCTACCGAACATAGACTGGATAAATCTTACGGAAAAATCCCGCCAAAAAGTACTAGCTCTGAGCCGAAAGCAAAATTTTGATTTCCCATTTTCTGCCGGAACGGTAGTCGACCTGTGGCGTGAAATGAGACCAGAAGAAATTGCCAAAGCAGAGAGAGACATAGCTAAAGAGAAGGTGCGGAGTATATGGATAATCACAATTTCTCTAATTGTAACCATTATTGGAATTAGCAATGCAATGCTCATGTCAGTCTCCGAAAGATTCCGTGAAATAGGCACTATGAAATGCCTCGGAGCGCTGTCAGCCTTCGTTAGAATTATTTTTATTATTGAATCCGGTATCATCGGCTCTATCGGAGGTATCCTTGGTTGTTTTGTCGGAGTCCTTTTTTCATTTCTTGCCTATACCGTGACTTACGGCATTTCTTTGGCTGCTATCTCCTTCCTTGATGGTGGCGCTTCTCTCGCCTTTGCAGCTCTCATAAGTCTGCTCCTCAGTATCGCAATGTCTATCCTTGCTGCCATTTATCCAGCTAGCGTTGCAGCTCGAATGGTTCCCGCAGATGCACTTCGTTCTAACGTTTAGTACCTTTTAGCCCAATGATGCCGGAAACCCCAAATGATCATCCTATGATCAAGGAGCTCTTCAGCGCTTCAGCTAAAAAAGAGCGGGAATGCATAATTCATGCCGTCGATGTTAAAAAAATATATCGCATGGATAAACAGGAGACACAGGCTCTCCGCGGGGCCACTCTTGATGTCTACAAAGGTGAATACCTTTCCATAATGGGCCCATCTGGCTCGGGGAAGTCTACGCTCTTCAACATGATTGGAGCCCTTCAAAAACCGACTTCCGGAAAGGTTTATATCGATCAGGTAGACATCGCCCAACTCGACCATAACGAACTTGCCTGGCTTCGCTGTCGCAAGATCGGGTACATCTTCCAAACATTTAACTTAATCCAGGTGATGACATGTCTTGAAAACGTTACTCTGCCCATGAGCTTTGCCGGGACCGAATCGGAAACCGCCCGAGAGAAAGGATTAGAGATCTTGCGGCTAGTGGGTCTTCAGGAGAGAGCCCTACATAAACCCGCGGAATTAAGTGGCGGGCAACAACAACGGGTTGCAATCGCCCGTGCTCTGGCTAACAGTCCGGAGATCATACTTGCCGATGAGCCTACTGCTAATCTTGATCAAAAAACCGGAGCTGAAATCATCGATTTACTCGCTGAACTTAAAGAGAGCTACGGAGTAACTATTATCTCGGCAACCCATGACCTCAAGATGCTTAAGAGCTCCGACAGAATCCTTTGGATCGTCGATGGAAGGATTGTTAAGTCGGCTAAACCAGATGAATTAGATTTTGATAGCCCGGAATTTCACTAATGGCAGAACAAATTGTGCAGGTCGAGGACGTCAAAAAACTCTACCACATGGGAGACGAAGAGGTTTGGGCCTTGAAGGGGATCAGCCTGGATATTCGTAAGGGGGAGTTCTTATCCATCATGGGCCCATCCGGCTCTGGAAAATCAACCCTCTTCAATCAAATTGGGGCTCTCGACGTACCAACTGAGGGAAGAGTCTTTTTTGAAGGTGAGTCAGTTTTCGAACTTTCCGAAAGCCAACAGGCCTGGTTCCGTTGCAATCAAATTGGCTACATTTTTCAGACCTTTAATCTAATCCCTGTTATGAGCGCGCTGCAGAATGTCTCCCTACCCATGCTCTTCCAAGGAGAAGAAGCCATCAGGGCAGAGCAAAGAGCGACTGATATTCTCGATCGTGTTGGCTTGGGACATCGCCTCCACCATAAGCCATTTGAATTGTCTGGGGGCCAGCAACAGAGAGTTGCTGTTGCACGTGCTCTCGCCAACACCCCTTCCCTCATCCTTGCTGACGAACCAACTGGAAATCTCGATACCAAGACCGGCTCCGAAATCGTCGATTTACTCAAAAGTCTCAACACAAAAGAGGGCGTAACTATCGTTTGCTCCACCCACGATCCAAAAATGATTGCATCTTCGGATCGTATCTGCTGGATCCTCGATGGACGCCTTGAACGGATCTCAAGTGGGGCCGACTTCGACCTTAAAGAGATGGAGCAGAACTAAAAGCTGTTCGGTACCCGTACTTCTCTCCTAATTCTAGGCAATCCTTTAGGGGAAGAATTCCTTCTGAAGTTGTAGAATGAAAAAGACAGCTAGCGGCAATGCAGGTACCTGTTTGAAGACTTTTTTCTATTGTCATGCCTTCGTGAAGGCCATAAATAACCCCTGCTGCAAAGGCGTCTCCCGCACCCACAGTTCCGAGGATTTCTGATTTAGGTATTTGCACAGAGCCTTGCACAAATACATTCCCATCGCGGGTCATAGCAATCGCTCCACTCGGAAAATGAACAATGACAAATTCACAAACTCCCATATCAAAACAAACCTTTGTAGCCCGTTTGATTTTTTCGACATCCGGTTGGTATTCGTTGCCCGTTGGGAAACCCGATATCTGGCCTATCTCGAAGCAATTTGCAAATAGGACGTCAACGAATGGAAGACATTTTTCAGCAGCTTCACTGAATTTACCATCCTCCACACTTACCAAATCAATTGACGTTTGTAACCCAGACTTTTTGTATTTCGACAATACATACGCACCGTCACAATTTCCAGAGGAGTCGATTGAACTGAGACCGGGTAATAGATTAAGGTAGGCAAGATGGAAGCACCGGGCTTCCACACGCTCAAAATCAAAGTGTCCTGCCCTGAAGAGAGCACTTGTTCCTTTCCGGTATAAAAACCCCCGCCTACCGCTAGATTCAACACTCAACACGTCTGTAAAGGGAGTTGGAGCTTCATCCGTCGTCTTCATCGATGCCATATTGATTCCCACTTTGCGACAATCGTTGAGAATGTAATCACTATTCGCATCATTCCCCAACAGCCCGATACCGATAAGCGGAAAATCAGCTCCAATTTTCGCCAGATCTTTGAGTAGGTTATAGGGACCTCCTCCGTTAGATCGGTTTTCCTGGAGAACCTCTACTGCCTGTTCAAGCTCCGGGAATTTATTGATTACTTTCACATGATCCACACACCAGCTTCCAGCAGCAATAATTCCAGGTGGGGATCTGTCAGGGCGCTCATCTACCATAAAATCCATTCTCTAAATTCTCAGGTATTCGAGTTTTAATTTCCCAAGACATCCCCCTCACTGATCGAGAGCCTTGTACATTTCCGTTATGGTAGTAAATTTCTCACGGATTTTTCCTTTCTCTCTCCCTCTCTCGATCTCAAACCCGTTTAGTCGCTTCCAATCTTCAAAAGCCACGAATCGAACGCCTCTTTCCCGCAACATTCCCGGAAAAGCCTCTTCTTCGCCCTTGGGTAAACCCTTCGCAGTTTTACCTTTGAGATCTTTCAGCATTGAATCTACGGTGATAATAGAATCCCTTCGATTCGTCCCAATCAGCCCGGTTGGACCTCGCTTTGCCCACCCCACGACGTATTGTCCTTCAATTCGATTATCTCCTTCGTCCGTCACTCTGCCGGATTCATTTGGGATTCGGCCAAGATTCTGGTCAAAAGGAACCCCGGGGATAGGGACGCCGCGATATCCTACTGATCGTAGGACCATCCCCACCTCAAGAGTCTCAAACTCATTCTTTCCTCTCGGTTTAGACGTTCCCGACTCGTCCCGGTAAAGTTCATTCTTCTCAATTCTCACGGCCTCCACCCGCCCATTGCGACCTAATATCTCAACTGGAGATACCAGGAAGCGTAATTTCACTTTTTTTGGCTCAACGCCTTCCCCTAGCTTAGACTGGTCAGTCAAGAATTCAACATTACGGCGACAATTTGCATCTGACAAATCCCCCTCAGAGAGCTGATCCAATACAACCTCGGAAGGATCAATGATCAAATCCACACCACTTAGTTCAGCAATTTCTTTTATTTCCTTCGTTGTAAAGGAAGCCTGGGCAAAGCCTCTTCGCCCAAGGATCAAGATCTCTCTAACCCGACTTTCCCGGAGTGCTTCTAGAGCGTAATGCGAAATATCTGAATCCTCAAGCTCATCCGGCCTCCTGCTCAAGATACGCGTTACATCCATCGCAACGTTACCAACCCCTACTACTGCTACCCGCTCAACTGAAAGATCAAACACATGCTCCTTATGTTCGGGATGCCCATTATACCATCCGACAAATTCCGTTGCTGGACAACTTCCGATCAGTTCCTCGCCAGGGATTCTCATTTTCCGATCCGATTCATTGCCGACAGCATAGATAATTTGGTCATAATTTCCCTTGAGATCTTCTATGCTGATATCTCGACCCAGCATTACATTTCCAAAAAAACGAAAGCCCGGCATCTCAGCAACCCGGGTATAGATAGTGGTAACCGCCTTAATCTTCTGATGGTCTGGGGCCACACCACCTCGGACCAAACCGAACGGCGTAGGAAGCCGATCGAGCATATCCACTCGGATTGAAATCCCCGCTCTTTTAAGCAAAGATTCAGCGGCGTAGAACCCAGATGGGCCAGCACCAACTATTGCCACCCGAACGGGCCTCTCTACAGCCCCAAAGGAAAACCTTTTCATGCTTTTTCTGAACTCCGGCCTATACCGAATGCGTGGAAACCTATTTCTTCAATATCCTTGAGATCGAGAATATTTCTACCATCGAAGAGGAAAGCCGGTTTTTTCATTGAGTCAAAAATCCTCTTGAAATCGAGCTCTTTGAATTCATCCCACTCCGTCATTACGGCCACAGCATGCGCCCCAGAACAGGCCTGATAAGGATCCGACACTGTCTCAATTTTGTCCCTTAGTCCAGCTTCAGAACGGATAATGCTCAGCGCATTCTTAATTTCCTCCGATAATGCTCGGGGATCGTAAATAGAAAGGCTTGCTTCCTCTTTGAGGAGATCACGACAAACATATATAGCCGCGGATTCCCGTATGTCATTTGTGTCCTTCTTAAAGGAAAATCCTAGAATGGCGATCCTCTTCCCTGAGACAGAGTTAGAAAGTTCCTTCACGATTCTACTCGAAAACCTTCTCCTTTGGAGACTATTCATAACCACGACCTGCCGCCAATATTCTGCTACTTCCGACAACCCGGAACTCTCGCAAAGGTAGATTAGATTCAAAATATCCTTTTTAAAACAGGAGCCACCGAATCCAACAGACGACTTGAGGAACTTCGAGCCAATACGTGAATCGGCGCCAACAGCTTCGGCAACTTCATCAACATTAGCTCCGGTTTCTTCACAAAGCATTGAAATTGAGTTAATCGAGGAGAGGCGTTGTGCTAGGAAAGCATTTGCAGTTAATTTGGAAAGTTCGGAAGACCAGAGATTGGTCGTGATAATCCGCTCCCTTGGGACCCATTTCGCATAGATTTCAACAAGCTTTCCAATTGCCTGAGTTCCTTCGAGACTCTCATCTCCACCAATCAGGACACGATCAGGATTCTCCAAGTCCGCTATGGCGGTACCTTCGGCTAGGAACTCTGGATTCGAAAGCACCTGAAATCTGGCATTCCGCTCATTGGCATTAAGAATACGCCTGATCGATTCGGCAGTCCGTACAGGGACGGTTGATTTCTCGACTACAATCTTGCCTGAATCCGAGACATCGGCTATTTGCCTAGCGCTATTCTCGATATACTTCAGATCGGGAGCAAAGCCTGCACCCAACCCGTTTGACTTCGTCGGCGTCGGAAGACACATGAATATAATGTCCGCCCTATAAATGCCCCCTTTGATATCTGTTGAGAAGAAGAGGTTACGACCTCTAACAAGACCGAGAATCTCATCCAATCCCGGCTCAAATATAGGAGGCTTGTCCGAATTCCATGCAGCCACTCTCTTAGAATCTACATCTACGACGGAGACTGTAATATCCGGACATTTGTACGCTAACATGGCCATGTGGGGGCCTCCCACAAAACCAGCACCTATACAGCAAATCTCCAATGTCGATGGAACCATCGAACTAGAGTTTTCATTATCTTCTTTCATTGAAGATTCCGTAGATTATAAACCTTCACACTTCCCTTCCAAGGTCTATTAGACAGTTCTATCAAAGACAAAATCATTTTGACCATAACAGCGCACTGAAAACGAAAGAAGCCTAGGACTATGAGAACTCCTTGGCCACTTTAGCAAATCTCCGACCTGCCTCTTCGAGCTGATTTCCATCTAACGAACCGAAGCTCAAACGGATATAATTGTTAGGAGGTCTTTCCGCAAAGAACAATTCACCCGGCACATAGAGCACACCCTCCGCTATACAAGCCCTACAAAACTCAGAGTCTAATCTGGTGTCAATCCGATCCGGTGCTCGGAGCCAAAGCAGGATGCCTCCGGTCGGAGTCTCCCAATCCCATTCCATTTCCTTTAGACCACCGTCAAGCAGTGTTTCCTGTAAAATGTCCATTTTTACTTTGTAGTGCTGACTAATCTTCCTTAAATACTCGGCATAACGTCCATCTGCTATAACCTGCTCGATTATTGCCTGAGCAAAATTGGATGTCCCGAAATCTTGTTGACCCTTAACTCGGGCAAGATTGTTGAACCAATCTGCTTCGGAACAATAGGCGTAACCCACTTTTAATCCAGTTGAGAAAGGCTTCGTAAATGTCCCAGCGTAAAGAGTAGGAACTCCTTTGAATTCGGCCATACTCATATGGCTTGGTGCAGGAAAGGGGGAGTGGAAGTAGAGCTCGCGGTAAGCTGCATCCTCGATAAAAGGAATACGGAAGGGAAGGGATCTCAACAGATTTCCAAGTTGACGCTTTTCCGTTACGTTCATCGAACGCGTGGATGGATTGGCAAAATAGCTCACGATGTAAAGTCCCTTAACTCGGATGATGTCTCCACTTTCCGCAAGTCCGTTGATCATCTCTTTCAGACCCTTAAAATCAAGCTCTCCATTCTGAATTACCGGTATGGGTATGGGGGTTACACCTAATCCCTTGAGCACCTCTAGAAAGACAAAATAGGTTGGCTGTTCGACCAAGATTATATCGCCGGGATCACAAAGGATCTGAATCGCAAGGTAGAGCGCCTGTTGTGAGCCATTCGTAATAAGAATACGATTCGGGTTCAAAGAAAGCCCCTCTTCCCCGGGATATTGCGCCAAGAATCGTGCGATTCCTTCTCTCAGTCCACGTCTTCCATTATTTAACCCATACTGTAGGTGCTCGGGATCTGTGCCAAGTTGCGCCAGCTCACCGACCACCTCGCTAACCAGGTTAACTGGCATAACCGAATTATCCGTGAAACCTGCTGCGAGAGAAAGGAGACTTGGATCTCCAAGGGCAAGATCCATAAGACGTACAATCTCGGGATCTGAAAGGTTTGCACCAAGCCTCGAGAACCTCATATTCTTGGTATCGTATTGTTCCATTTTTCAAGTACGAGTTAAAAAGCCCTTTAAGCAAAACCTAATACAGCCGTTTGAAGATTGCTAAATAACCCAGTAATTTGCCACCGTCATATTTGAAGTCTAGGATTCTAAGAATGAAAATCTTTTTCCTATGTTTTAAATTAATCCCCATTGGGGGAAACCCGTGAAGCCAGAATTCGAAGCAACCGATTGCTAGCGCGGCCTTTAAACGATTCGGCAATGAAGTCATGCTACAGCAAGCATAGCATTATTCGTCCTTCCCGCTACGATTCCTTAAGGAAACGGGTAGACGAAATGAGGCTGAAAAATTTTTCCCTGTCCTCGTCGATGCAGCTCTGTTGATCTTCCAGTCTGAGAATCCAATAAGACTAAACCTCGTTTCTTTCCCTTTCCTGCCGTGTAGACAATATGCCTTCCATCGTTGAGCCAGGTTGGTTCAACGGCGTCGCCTCCACCTCGGGTTATAACCTTTGTTCTCGATTCAGCCATATCGTAAAGTGCAATCTTAAACCTTCTACCCTGTAGAATCGTAAATGCGATCTGATTCGGGTGAACCGGGTTCCAAGCTGGCTCAGCACAAATACCGCTTATATTCGTCGGGATTCTCTCAGGTCGGCCGCCGGTGATTGAAACGCGAAAGAGTTGAGGACTCCCTAACCGATCAGAAGTAAAGGCAATAGTTCTCCCATTAGGTGCCCAAGTTGGATCAGCTTCCACAGCGTTTCTTGAGTTGGTAAGTCGTCGTATGTGAGTACCACTCAAATCACAGATGTAAAGTTCCGCATTCCCTACGCTTGAGAGGATTAGAGCGATTTCAGTCCCTCTAGGATTAAAGGTTGCTCCTGTATTGGATCCTTTAAAACCCATAAATAGCTCTCTCCGTCTGGTGCGCAGGTCAGTTTTATAAATATCGGGAAATCCATTCGGATAGTAGCTTGTAAAGAGAACACTTCGCCCGTCAGGTGACAGATTTGGAGAAAGGCACTTCGCACCGTCTTTGGTAACTCTTACCACATTGACGAAAAAAAGGTCCGAAATATACACTTCAGGGGATCCAGTCTGGTCACCCACCCAAACGAGCTTCCCAGCAAAATAGCCTGGATTCCCAGAGGTCTTCCTCACTGCTAAATCAGCAGCTTTAAGGACAGCTTGGGTCAAATTAGTACCGCTCACTCTCTTTTGGAAAAGGATCGTAGCTGGGCTTCCACTGAGGACAGTAAGCTCAACTTGGTTATTCTCAAATATAGAAAATCGAAATTCAAAGTCGCTCTGACCACTTCGCTGCAATCCATAACCCCCGTGGGAAGAAAATGCCTTTGACACCAAGCTTACGACCCAATCCGAATCTGCCGTTATCTCAACCTCGATTGTCTTTCTCTGAGATTCGCGATTGATGACACCAAGGTTAAAACCTTGAGTCAGCTCATCGGCTCCCAACCAATTCACCTGAAATAAGCCAATACAGGCAAGTAATGAGATCCGAAGCATCGGGAAGGGAATTATCGATATCTCATCCAACCTTCGCATCTTCACACTATTCCATGAATTCGTTAATAAAACAATAGCGTTTACACACCATCTCAATTACCCCACCGTTCCGGGCATGAATGAGCTGCAGACAATATCTCATCGATCCTAACAACCCGTAATCATAAATCCGAGCAACTGGAGAAAATTATCCCAAAAAATACTCTGGCCATTGCATCATAACTGCCGGAATCTTAACCAAGCAGTTCTCCCACATAAATTATTGTTAAAACTGATAAGACCTGAAATTAGATTATGCCTTCTAGCCAAATGGATAAAAATACGATCTTCAATCTACTTCGGCAGGTTAATTATCCAGGATTCAGTCGAGATATAGTTTCTTTCGGCCTGATTCGTGATGTTCAATTCCAGAATGAAAACGTCACCATCAAACTTGAAGTCTCCACCGACAATCCCAAAATACCCACCCAAATAAAAGCCGAGGTAGAGTCCATCCTCACACGGGCCGAAGGAATTTCTAATGCGGACGTTCGTATTGCTCTCAAAACCCCTACTAGTCCAACTCCACCCAGCGCCCCAATGCCACGAAAGATACCCGGGGTTAAGCATGTTATTGCAATTGCTAGTGGGAAGGGAGGCGTTGGGAAGTCAACTTTTGCCGTCAATCTAGCCTGTGCTGTGGAGCGAATCCTAAGTGCGAGGGGCATGCCGCGTCAGACAGGGATCATGGACTGCGACATCTATGGTCCTTCCATTCCGCTAATGATTGGAATAAACACTCGTCCTGAGATTGAAGACGAAAAAATTCTGCCAATAGAAAACTTCCACATCAGGGTCATGTCTATGGGATTCCTCGTCGACGACCAAACCCCTGTTGTCTGGCGCGGGCCTATGGTGACTCAGACAATTGTACAATTCGCCCAATACGTTGATTGGGGAGAGTTGGAATTACTTATAGTCGACCTGCCCCCCGGCACCGGTGACGCCCACCTCACTCTTGTTCAGAACATTGCAATTGACGGAGCTATCATTATCACGACTCCCCAAGCAGCCGCCTTTAATGTTGCTTGTAGGGGCGCCCGTATGTTCGACAAAGTGAACGTTCCTATTCTCGGCGTAGCAGAAAATATGAGTTACCTCGAAGATCCTACTTCAGGTGAACACAATTACATCTTTGGAAAGGGCGGCGGTGAGACTACCGCAACCTTCCTAGAAACCGACCTCTTTGGTCAGGTACCACTGGACCCAAGAATTCGTGAAGGCGGAGACATTGGCGTTCCATCAGTTGTCGGATTCCCCGATTGTAACGCCTCACAAATATTTAACCAAATTGCGGAAAAAACACTCGCCAAACTGCTAATCGGAAAATAGCTTCGGCACTGAAATCTCCTGCCGGAATTTATCCAAATTTCCCGATGAAAGAAGAAACTTCGACAAACACCGACTCCAGTCGTAGCGACTTCGCCAAGAATTCAGGCCTCTATAAAGAATTTCTCGCGGAGCGGGAAGAAATCCTGAAACATAAATGGCTAGAATCGGAAAAACTCGGACATGATATCGGCTTTGAGAAAGCTCTCCTGGATTGGATCCGGAACTATCGAGATGATTGGAGATCGGGTCGAAGGTGTAGTGGTTAACATCTGGCCATAAAGCGAATCTCTGAGTCGCTAATGCATTAATCGACGTAACCGCGTGTAAAGGGCAGTTAGACGAAAAGCACGATTTCTCTACCTGATTTCGCGATGGATTGTATGTCGCCTCAAATGAGGGTTGTACTTCTTTTTTTCGACACGTTCCGTCTGGATTCTTTTATTCCGCGTGGACAAATACCGTGAGACCGGCTTCCCTTCTTTTCGCGCCTCCGTGCATTCTAGGGTTATGTGTTCTCTGGGCATAGTCTAAAACTATTTTGGAAACGGGCATGATACTTCGACCATGCCTGGATTCAACCTCAAAATTGAGGGAGGTTATCTCAACTAATTCAATTTACTTGATGCATCCCCTAAATAGAAAACTACATCTTGTCCAGTCTCCCTTTCCTTTGAGAACGACGAACTAAATATGGTCACCCGAACCCCGATGACTGAGCGGCAACATGACCCCTTTACGAAACAGTGTGATCTGACCGCTACTCGCTGAGACAACCACCGCTATACAATCAGCTGCCATTGAGATAGCAGACGCTGCTGAGTGACGCGCTCCTAGTCCACTAGGCATATCCAGGTAGAAGTCTCCGTGTGTGTGAATCAAACTTCCAGCGGATTCGACAACGCCGTTACCACGAATCATAAAAGCTCCGTCAATCGACGAAAATTCCTTAATCGTCTCGTGCATGAAGGGATTGAGAACGTTTCGGTCCTCCTCCTTATGTCCAAAGAAAGGATTTAACACCAGTGGTGTTATCATCTTGTTCATCTTTTCTGAATAACCCAACACAAAAAGGCAACCAATTGGCCTACCCTCTCGTCCTTCAACAGCCAATTCCGATGCGATGGAAAGAATTCGCTCAATTACTTCAACCGCAACTCCTGAGGGGAGAAGATTCTTCTCTGCTGTCAATACGGTGGAAAATTCCTCGGAGACATCGATGACAGCCAAGGTGTCAAATTGATTACTTCTTGGAATTCCCCCCACGCAACAGATTCTGTCTTCATGAGATAATATGCCTCGGGTCAACCCTATCAGGATCGCACTTCGTAACTGCGACAGCCGTTGATTGGCAAAAGATCGAATCTCGATGGTAGCGTCAAACTTCATCCTGTGCTCTCGCGATTCAGAAACTTGGCTATCTCGCACCCTGACCGTTTTCATTTTAGCAAAAGGCCGACTCGCATCGATTCCACCTTCTACGGTGTCTTCAAACAAGAGTATACTAGTGCAATTGGCTTCTCGCGCAATTGTCTCTGCCTCTCTTAGAAAGAGTCGATTGAATCGACTCTGCTTTAGAATAGGCTTTACCAATTCCCCAGAAATTCTTTGCAAAAATCGTTCTCGAAATCCAGTCAAGGTTTTCTCCTCAAGCAGATAATCTACCATAGCCTGTTCCTGAAACAATTTAGCTACTTCCGCCAAGACACTCAGGTAATTCCTATCCTGTTCAGAGGCAAGAAGTAGGACAACAATTCTCGTTGCTTCATACTCTGGTTTGCCCTCGTAGTCTAGACCATCTGGACATCTTCCAATAGCGAAGATGTATGCACCGTTCATCTTGAAACGAATGTGCGGCATCACTACCCCATTGCCCAAATACGTCGTCATTGCCTTTTCCCGAACTAGAAGCTCACGTAATATCCGCTTCCGGCGGTAGTTGCCCCCAATTCGGGAGCCAATTACGGTCAGGAGTTCATCGATCGCTCCCCTAAAATCAGTGCTCTTTAGGTCGACGATCCGGGTCTTTGCTACATATCTATTAAGGCGCATTGCTAATTACTAGGGCTTGTCCCAAGTTTAAAACTTCCACCCAAACTTCCTCTTTATACAAGCTGAATCTTCTAAAATCGAATCCACCTAACTTGCATAGTATTCCCAGTCCCTAAACCAAGAGACTCGGCAAAATGAAGCAAAGGTAGATTATCCCCCAAATTCTGGAATCCGGTATTATTACGGTGGAGATTTATCCTCTCGAGCACCAACGCATCGAGGATGACCGGATTGACACTCATCCAAAGACGCCTCTCAGATCGGGTATAGAGTGAATTGAAAACTGGGCCACCAATAAATTGATAGCACTCCAATGGCATTATAGTCACAGCCAAGCTCGCAACGATTTCGGGAATTGCTGCGATCTCAGCCGCAGCAATCGGGGCATTGGAGGCACTGAAAAAGAAACGTTCACGATTGCTAATATTCCACAGAGTTGCATTCCCGATTGCTCCACTCACCCCCAAGGCAGGATGGTCCATAGCCACAGGCATGTTAACCCAGAAATCTACATCCGTTAGAAGAGGTTTAGGTAGATAGCTTTTCCTCTCCTCACGCCCAGGAATTTTCTCATAGGGGCCCAGCACATCAGGCGCATAAGGCATGCCGCCCTTCGGATATAGAGCACTCTCATAAAACCAGACTGGATCATACAATTCATTTCGATCCAGAACCTGAACCGGAACTCCTTCGAAGTGAATACCTTCCCCTTTGCTAAGAATTGGGATAAAACCAGATTTTCTCAAACTCGTCTCATTTAAATCCAAAAGGAAAATCTCTTCCCGCCTGTAGCCCCTTCTGTGTAGTGACTCGATTACGGCCCGTACCAATGGGACCGGAGTCGCTATTCCGCTCCCCGAATTTGTGTATATCTTAAGTCCTACTCTTCTCTTTACTCCTGGAGTTAGACTTCTATCCGTCCTCTCCTCAAAGCTTTTCAACAGCCTCTCCACCGCTACAATGTACTCTTCTTGAGTAAACTCCCGCATCGAATATTCCCACACATAATCCGTGTACATCTCCCGTTCGCTCCCAAATCCCCATATCTGACCGTCCGTGAGTAACGGTAAAAAGATGAGCAAACTTGAAAAAAGAGTGGTGGCCTTCATTTCAACTCTTGACAGGCAAAGAGTGCGGAAGGAAGTTATCGCTAGGAAATAAGAATTGGCCGGGAGCATATCTCCGAAACGCGTCTAAAGCATCTTCAAAATGAGAAATAAAAAAACGGCCCTCCTGTTTCTTCTGCTATCCTCTTTTCTGCTTCTCTCATGCAAGAGCCAAGAAACTATTATGGTGGAAAAAATAGCAGAAGCCAACGAAAATCTGTCGGAAGGAAAGCTAGATCAGGCCATAGGATTACTAGAGGCTCTCGATTCTCGCTACGAGAGGGAGGTAGAGATAAAGGAAGCATTAGCATTCGCATACGCGGAGAAAAAGGATTATGAAAGTTCTGCACAAATGTTTTCGGAAATCGTCGGGCTAGATGACAACAAGGCTCATTTTCTACTAAATGCCGCCAACATTTTGGAGAATGCCGGGAAACTGGAGGAAGCTGCCGGAAAATACGTAGAATTCCTTGAGCACAAACCCGAGTCCTCACAGGGCTGGAGAACACTAGGCCGAATTAACAAAGATTTGAACAAACCGAGGGAGGCGATAAAATACTACCTCGAAAGCTACCGCATAGTGCCCAACGGGAAAAGTGCCGTCCAGCTCGGAAATCTCTTCGCTAAATTGGCTAATATCCCTAACTCAGAAAGTTGGTACCAGACTGCTATCGAACTCAACGACGGGAATGAGCTCGATGCTCTCCTAGGTTTGCTGTCAATCGCCTTGGAGAAAAACAACCCAGAGTACGCTCATAAAATTGTTTTAAATTTGGATCAGGCTCACCCAGGAGAGCTCGATGTCTCCAATTTCGCTTCGGTTCGGTCTGATCTCGCGCGTTGGAAAGAACAACAAGATGCACTGAAAAGGGAACTTGAAGAACAGGAAAAATTGGCAAACGAGCTTAGAGAAAAGGCCGCAGCGGCACGCCGAGCCGAGAAAGAAGCAGCGGCACGTCGAGCCGAGAAAGAAGCAGCGGCACGTCGAGCCGAGAAAGAAGCAGCGGCACGCCGAGCCGAGAAACAGCTCATGGCAAAATCAGATGAAGAGCATGAATCAGAAGCCGAGAATCCCCTCACTTCCCTGGCAAATGCTCGGCATCTCAAGTCCGAAGGCCTTCTCGATGAAGCCGTTGCCCAGTATTGGGAAGTAATAAAACTCGATGATACATCCGGAAGTATCTGGAGTGAACTATCAAGTTCTTATCTCCAAGCGGGACAGGAATCCTGGGCAGAGGCAACGGCATTGGAAGCTATTCGACGTGACCCTCTCAACTCTCACTTCAATCTTCAATACCTTACCGCTGTACGACTGACCAAGGATCAATTCAGCTATCTCGAGGAACTGAAGAAGGCCAAGGAAAAACTTCGGAACAGCCCTGAAATAACACTCGCTCTTGCTAGAGCCTACAGGGAAATTTCAGGAGGCGCTGTTGAGGCCGCTGCTTTATATCAGGAATTTCTTATTCTTGCCCCAAACCACCCAGATCGGGAGATTGTGGAGGCAGAATTAACTAACCTTCCAGAGACTATCAACCTGTGAAAATAGTGCAACCTTTTGAATCGGTACTGATAGAGAATTACTACTTAAGACAGCGAAAAAGAGTTTAGCAATGTTGAGAAGTTTCAAATCCGACCGATTCTTGGAATGCCAATAATTGCGCGCAGTTGCATTGAGGATATCAAAAACAGGGTTGACCTATATGATTTGGTTAGCCCAGTTGTCGCCCTCAAACGTTCCGGACGGAATTATGTGGGCCTGAGTCCGTTCAGCAATGAAAAGACACCTTCATTTTACGTCTTACCTGAGAAAAACATCTTCAAATGTTTCTCAAGCGGCCATGCCGGCGACCTTTTTAGATTTGTGCAGCTACACGAGAAATTACCCTTCGTGGAGGCAGTAGAAGCAGTCGCTAATCGTTTCAGCCTTACTCTCGAATATGAAGATGGCTCTTCAGCACCTCGAGAAACTCGTTCACGGCGGAAAGAGATCCTTGAAATCCATGAATATGCAACCGATTTCTTTCACCGAAAATTTCTTTCCTCCAATTCTATTGGTAATGCGGTTCAATCCTACTGGGTAGCAAAACGGCAATTCCCTATTGAAATTGCCAAAGAGCACAAGATCGGGTTCTCCCCAATCGATGGAACTGAACTTAACCAACTTGTTTGTAAAAAGGGGTTCAGCCTAGAGGCCATCAAGCAATGCGGGCTTTTTTATTTCCGAGAGGACGAATCCGAACCGGCTCGTTTCCGCCCTCGCTTCCGCGGAAGGCTGATGATTCCCATTCGCGACTATCAAGGCCAAGTCATCGCATTTACTGCCCGCGAACTGGAAATGACGCCCAACGAGAGCTCCTCTCGCAGGGCGAAGTATATCAATTCTCCAGAAACTCTAGTCTTTAACAAAAGCCGAGTCCTATTCGGCCTTGATCACGCTCGTCACTACATTGATAACGTCGGAAATTTTCTCCTCGTAGAAGGTCAACTCGATGCTATTCGTGCTTGGCAATTTGGTTACCATACTGCGGTCGCACCCCAGGGAACATCTATCACGGAAGATCAACTCCTTATCCTAAAACGCTATACCAACTCCATCGACTGCCTTCTAGATGGTGATGAGGCAGGGCGCAAGGCGGGTTTGCGGGCAGTTCCAATGGCATTTAAGACAGGTCTTGAATTCAAGTTTCTCACCCTTCCCCAAGACTCCGACCCCGATTTATTGTTTCGGCAAGAAGGTGTTTCTGCTATTGAATCACTTAACCGTCGGAAAGAATCCGCTTTGGCCTTCGCTATTCGCACTCTCCTTCCAGATAAAACCCCTTCTCCTCCGGAGGTAGCCCGTACCCTCTCCGGCCTTTTTGAAATGATAAACAACTGTGAGCTAACAGTAGCCCAGGACGGATATCTGGCTGAGGCCGCTACCCTTCTTAAGATCGACTTTGATTCTGCTCGTCACGACTTCCACCGTTTTCAATTCCGAAAAGGGAGAAAAACTAGAAATTCAGTCTCCCCGCATTCTGGTGAAACGTTGGAAGAAAATAGCCCCGGAATGTTGACAACTGCTGATTATGAGCTACTTTTGGTGGTTTTTCATCACAAGGAACTTGCTGATTCGATTTCAGAAGTCATTGATCTTGAATGGATTGACGAATCTACTTTGCATGGGAAAATACTTATCCGGGTGTTAGCTGCGGCGTACGAGGGCACGTGGGACGGTCCGTTGAATTCTGACGACCTGCTGGAAAACGACGAAGAGAGAGACTGCATCTATACAATAATGGCGAGAGAATCCCCCTTTGATGACCCTGTTGCTAAGACTAATGATTGCATGCACTCACTATTCCAGAGGTACATAAATATGCAGAGTAAAGAAATAGAGGCTCAAATCTCTGCTCTGCCATCGCCTTCAAAAGACTATCCTAATCTTCAGCGCCGGCTTATAGAGCTCCGCCGTTCTCGGGATCAAGTCTCAAAATTCCATCTGCCCGCTTCTACTCAAATCGATTGATTTATTATGGCCCCAACAAAGACAAAACGAACTTCAAAAAGAGCTTCCGGGACTAAAAAGACCAAAGGTCAAAAAAAAGCTCTCTCCGCTAAAGAAAAGGCTAAGACTAAAAAGGCACCCATTCTTAGTGACGGGAGTCCGAAAACCGCCGTCATCAACGATAAGATTCGGGAATTGATCAAGTTGTCGAAGGAACAGGGATACCTTACTTTCAAGGACATTAATAAAGAGCTTCCCAAAAGTATCAATGCCCCTGATGAGATCGAGAATGTTATTTCAATTCTTGAAAATCTGGAAGTTGACATCATCGATTCGGAGGATGTTGAGCGCTATAAAAAGCGCCTCGAAGATAATACTGAGACACAGCTTACGAGTTCACAACTCGACATTCTCGACGATCCGGTACGAATGTACCTGAAGCAGATGGGGCAGGTGCCGCTCCTCACTCGAGAAGAAGAGGTTGCTATTTCAAAGCGAATTGAAAATGCGGAGCAGAGAGCCCAAAACGAGCTTTTTTCCGTCGGCTTAGCAACTCGCTTTCAGATCGATCTAGCGAAAAAGCTTCTCAATCGTGAAGAACGTTTTGATCGAATAGTTCTCGATAAAAAAATTGATAGCCGGGAGCATTATTTCAAAAACCTGTCAAAGTACATCGCGCAAACTGAGGAAATTGATGCACGGATGGAAAAGGCTTGGAGTGATTCTTTTCGTGCTAATACAGAGCCAAGTCGTAAAAGGGCGATTACCCGATTCCATAAGTACGAAGCGAAGCTCAGACCTGTATTGAAGAAATATTGCTTTAAACTAAAAATCCTGGAGGAATATCTTCACAGCCACGATAAAAGCATCCGTAAAGTCAGGTCCGAATTAGAACATCTCCGCTTAGCAGAATTAGCCCGAACCAGTCGACATCGGGCTATCGACACGAAAAAAATTAAAGCGCGCTTGAAAAAATTTCACGATAAGATGCGCATCGAGCCAGCCAAATTTCTTCAAATCGTACAGGATGTGCGAAAAGGAATGAGGCAGGCCCACAGGGCAAAAACGGAAATGGTGGAAGCCAATCTGCGTCTGGTCATCAGTATCGCAAAAAAGTACACTAACCGTGGTCTCTCCTTTCTTGATCTAATCCAAGAGGGCAATATGGGGCTAATGAAAGCAGTCGAGAAATTTGAGTATCGGAGAGGGTACAAGTTCTCCACCTACGCTACATGGTGGATTCGCCAGGCGATCACCCGGTCCATTGCTGATCAAGCCCGTACTATCCGAATTCCTGTTCACATGATTGAAACACTAAACAAGGTCATGCAGGTCCAAAAACAACTCCTTCAAGAATTGGGTCACGAGCCAACTGCCGATGAAGTGGCGGAAGAAATGCAACTACCGGCAGAAAGGGTACAAGCAGTTATGAAAATGGCTCAGCAGCCGATTTCTTTACAAAGTCCAGTCGGGGAAAGCGATGACACCAATTTTGGCGATTTCATAGAGGATAAAGGTGCTGAAAACCCATATGACATGACAGCCTACAGCCTTTTGAGAGAAAAAATAATGGACGTACTCGATAGCCTAACCGAGCGGGAACGAAGAGTCTTATCACTTCGCTTCGGCCTGGTTGATGGATACAGCCGCACTCTTGAGGAAGTAGGCCGGCAATTCAATGTCACTCGAGAAAGAATTCGCCAAATTGAAGCAAAGGCCTTGCGCAAAATGAGACATCCTACACGCATCCGACAACTCCATGGGTTCTTTGAACCGGATTCTGCCGGCCGTCAACTTGAGGCTTCGCCTAAACGAGCGTAACTTTCTCTATTTACACAACGTTTCTTTTAGATATGGTACCGCCCCAAATGGTAGAAAGTCTCACACCCTCACAACTGGTGGCTTTCCTCCCCAACATTGGGACTACCGAACTGATAATTATTTTCTTTGTAGTCCTTTTACTCTTTGGAGCAAAGAAGCTTCCTGAGCTAGCCCGGGGGATGGGAAAATCGATTAAGGAATTCAAGAAGGCAACCTCGGAGATTGAGGATGAAGTACGAACCGCCATTGAGTCATCCGATACCGATGCAACTCCCCCATCGTCCAATTCTTCTCACTCTAAAGACGATGCAACTGCGACAAATCCTAAAGAGGAAACCGAGGAGCAGAAGGCAAAAGAGTCCTAAAATTCTCTCCAGGTAAACCTTTTCAGAAAGTTGCCTATGATTCAGCTTTTTTTACGTGTCCGCGGAGAGGAACTTAACGCTCAACTCGGACGGAATCCTACAAACACGCTTTGAGTTGCTCCTCGACCCGTGTGACTGATTCCGCTGTAACGTCAACGCTGGGAACAGTAAATTTTCTCCCAAGTTTCCTCATTAAGTAGGTCTGAGGTTTGCCAGGTTCCGCCCGCCCTACCGGTTTCAGTATACGTTTGCGTTCCAGCATGATCGCAAATAGGTATTTAAGTATGGCCTTTTCCTCCAGCTCCCCGTCCTCATCGTCATAAAGAGAGAGGAAAAACTCCTCAACAGACGCAGTCTCTCCACTAGTGCCCTCAGAATTATCTTCTTCCTCATTCAGCCAACTCCCCCACCAACCCAAAACAACGCCGGGCGATTGGTATATCTCCTTCTCCTCGTCCAGAATATCGGCACGAACTAGATTCCCCTCTTCGGTCCGGACAAGGAAACTAATGATTCGCTCTCCTTTAAGAAACTCCCTTCCAGAATGTTCGGAGTGCTTTGATAAGGACTTTACCTGCCAGTCGGTCATTATAAAAAATTAGGTTAGACTCATCATAATAGCTGAGGACATAGGTTACGGCTAATCCCGCTTTCCAGGAAGAAGAATAACATCCGGAATGTTATAGATTTCCGTTCATCTTATTGCCTCAATATCAACTTTTCGTAAACACGTTTTTGCAGTTTACTTCCTATTTCCTTCAAATCCACTGATTATCAAAATTCTAATGACCCTCCATAATAAAAGAACCGGAATTGCTGCACTTATTGTAATTGATGTACAGGAAGCCTTTCTGAAGACCCTTCATAATCCATCAGCCTTCCTCCACCGATGTTGTTTTGCTTGTAGGGCCGCCTCCCTTTTAGAGGTCCCAATAGTAATAACCGAGCAGGTGCCTGAAAAATTGGGCTATTGTCACTCTGCTATCATCGACTCCGCTCCTGTCGCTAAAGTATTTCCAAAGGAAACCTTTTCAGCCATGAAACTAGTAGAGCTAATTCAACACCTCGAAGAATCGAATGTTGAGCACCTCATTATGGCCGGCTTAGAAACTCCCATCTGCGTATATCAATCGGCGATTGAAGCGCTACGTCTCAATTTTAATGTTACTCTTCTGACAGACTGTATTTCCGGACGAAGGCAGGAAGATGCTTCTACAGTGTTGAACTATCTTGGACGAGAATCAAATTGTCACCTTTTACCTTCTGAATCAGTCTTTTACAGCCTTTTAGAGGATGCAAACCACCCAAAATTCAAGGATTTTACAGATCTAGTGAAAGCCTTCCACAGTCCTCGACAAGAGGAGTCAAGCTAACAAGATGAAATCTCCCACCATTGCTGAGCTGCAGAGTAGCGATCGTAGTGAGAGCGTTACTTTTGAAGCGATTTTTCTATTCCGAAAATCAGCTGTTAAAAGAGCCAGAAACGGGAACGAGTTTCTGACCGTTGAACTCGGCGACTGCACAGGCAACTTTCAATTTGTCTGCTTCAACGACAACCCAACACGTAGTTTCTTTGGTAATACTGAACCTGGAACTCCAGTCAAAGTTTCAGGCCACACCGACTTTTACGAGGAGCGATTCTCGCCTCGAATCCATACCGCTCATTCGATATCTGAAGAAGAACTGTCGGACTCGAGTTTAATGGAGCGCTTGGTTGCTTCTTCTGTCGAAAATTCAATTGACCTCTGGAATGAGTTGATCGACTACACCAACCAGATTAGAGAGGACCGGCTGAGGAAAACAGTACATAAGGTTTTATCTGAAACAGAAATCGAACTGAAATTCATTCCTGCCGCAATTTCGATGCACCACGCATATCGAAGCGGTCTTCTCGAGCACACCGTTAACCTTTGCCGCGCTTGTATCGCGCTCCTCCCCCACTACCCCGACATAAATAAGGACTTGGCTTTAAGTGGAGTCATAGTCCACGACATTGGAAAAACAAAAGAATACACCCACCACAAACAGGGGCTTGCAACCACCCGCAGTCGGATCGGAATTCTCCAAGGACATGTCGTACTTGGCTACAGGATCGTACGAAAAGCCGCAATTCAGTGTGAGCTCTCTCCGGAATTAATCGAGCGTCTTGAACACATTGTTCTCAGCCATCAAGGAGAACTTGAATGGGGTGCAGCTTGCATGGCTTCGACCCCTGAGGCTGTCTTCGTCTCAATGCTCGATAATCTCGATGCCAAATTAGGAATGGTCCAACAGGCTATCCGAACCTCTCTGCCAAATCAAGAGTTCTCAGAGTACCTTCCCGGGCTCAAGTCAGCCCTCCTCCTTCATCTCAACCCAAAGTCTTAGAACAGCACTCGATTAATGGAAAAAACAATCAACCATCACAGCTCAAAATTCAGTACTTCATCCAGACAACCTTATTGGGCATTTCTCTCATTTGATTGCAAATCAGCTTCAATTTGAAACTCATCCGATTCAGGAAACTTCCCTAAAGGCTACAGGGAACTGATTTTCAATACTCCTCTCTTAATGAAATGGAATTCTATCCTAATCATTTTTATTGGCCTTTTTAGTTTTTGAAGTGACTCCCTTGCTGTCCTTTTTTGTCTCTTTTTTATCTTCTTTTGTCGTCTCTTTTCCTCCCGGCCTAGATTCTTTTTCTTCTGCCTTCTTTCCTTCTTGTGATGCCCTCTTGTAGTCGGTTTCGTAGAATCCGCTACCCTTGAAAATTATTCCCGCTCCCGCCCCGATCAGTCGTTTCACTCTTCGACTCTTGCAATCAGGACACTTCTTTAATGGATCTTCAGTGATTGACTGAAAAACCTCAAACCGCGATTGGCATGCGGCACATTCGTACTCATAGGTAGGCATTGTGATACTAATCTCGCCAGGAAAAATTTAATAAGGAATTTCTCTCATCTGAAGGGTTTTGACAACTCAATCTAATTACGCCCAAATCCAATTCTGTCGCAATATCCGGTTTCACAAAGGTGAGTCGAATAGGATATAAAGTTGTTTAAGCCAAGTTAAAAAGAAGATCCTTTAAGAGCAATGGAGATTGAAGAAAAGCTGAGTCAGCTCAAGGCACGTATTGAAACTGGTCTGTCTCAATACGTACCGGACGGAAACACTCGCCCAAAGGTTCTCCACGAAGCAATGAATTACAGCCTCAGAATAGGAGGGAAACGGCTGCGACCCACGCTCCTCATACTTGCGAGTGAACTCTATCCAGCTAGGGCCGATCCAATCCCTGCAGCTTCCGCGATTGAGTGCCTTCATACTTATTCTCTTATCCACGACGATCTACCCAGCATCGACAACAGTGTTTTGCGTAGAGGACAGCCCTCCTGTCATATTCAGTTCGACGAGGCCACCGCAGTTCTCGCTGGCGATGCTCTTCTCACCCACTCCTTTGCTCTGCTGGCAGACGCCTATAAAGATCAACCCGATCTCGCAACGGCCTTGATCGGTGAGCTCGGCTCGGCGGCCGATAGTCGACGATTGATCGGAGGTCAAATGGAAGACATACTAGCAGAAGATTCTGACTGCAGTCCCGAGCAACTCGATTACATTCACATCAATAAAACAGCTTCTCTTATTCAAGCTACTTTAGTAATGGGAGTTCGACTGACCTGGGCAGAATCAAGTCAGCTAAATCTCGCCGCCGAATTGGGACGAAATCTTGGTCTTGCCTACCAGATTATCGATGACATTCTCGATGCGACGAGCGATACCAAGACACTCGGCAAGACAGCGGGCCAGGACTCAGACCGAAAGAAGAATACCTATATAAAGCTGCACGGACTATCCCGATCTCGAGCAAAAGCCGGAGAGCTTACTACTGCTGCCTTAGCTGTTTGCGACAAAATGGATGCAGACACAAATCTGCTCACGGCAGTTATAAATCGAATGGAGCATCGAATCAACTAACTCCGGCTAACCTGCCCAGTATTCCTTCTGAGACCGCACACCCGTTCTCGAAAATCCCCAAGTGAATGCTCTCATTTGGAGAATGGAGGTTGTCTTCAGGTAAGCACAGGCCAATCATAATAGAATCCAGCCCCACCACCTTCTTAAGATCTGCAATAATTGGTATACTACCACCCTCACGCAGATAAAGAGGCTTTCTTCCCGTCACCTCTTGAATTGACTGCTCCGCGGCCTGAAAGGCCTTGGCAAGTATCGGGGACTGATCCGTAGGAGTATTCCCCTTCCCAGGAGGAACCACCAAATAAGGCTCCCCACAATGCCCTTCAAGAATCTCGAGGCTCACCTTTGACGAGCATTTTTCCCTCAGGAACCCAATGAGTAAATCCTGGATTCGAACTGGATCCTGATTGGGAACCAAACGACAACTGATCTTAGCAAAGGCGCTACTTGGGATTACAGTCTTCGTTCCCTCACCAGAATAACCTCCTCCAATCCCATTGAACTCTATAGTTGGTCTGAATCGTATCGCCTCGAAAGGGTCAATCATCCTCTCGGTATGAAACGCCTTAGTCCCCAACAATTTTAGATAGTCGTCTTTATTATCTGCGATACTACACAATTCTTCTCGCTCCCAGTCACTCGCATCAAGGACATCATTATAAAACCCGGGAATATTTATTCGGCCGTCTGAATCGTGAAGCGAGGCACATATTTCCGTTACCGCTTGAATCGGATTCATTACAACACCGCCGTGAATTCCCGAATGAAGGTCAACCCGAGGTCCTTTTACTTTCAATTCCAAACTTAGGATACCGCGAAGTCCAGTTGTGATCACTAACTGTTCTGGACTGACACTTGCAGTATCAGAAAGTAGGACGAAGTCAGCCTGAAGACGATCTTTGTAATTTTGTAGGAAACCAGAAAAACTCGGGCTGCCAATCTCTTCCTCACCCTCTATAAGAAATGTGATCTTCAAAGGTAATTCCGCGTGTTTTTCCAGAAGTTTTCCCACCGCGCTGATATGCGCCAACAAAGGTCCTTTATTGTCCACAGCACCGCGCCCGTAAAGTCGATTACCTCTCACTTCAGGCTCGAATGGAGGAGAGGTCCAATTCTCAATGGGATCAGGAGGTTGGACATCGTAGTGCCCGTAGATAATCACATGAGGCCAGCTCGATGGACCCGTTCGTGATCCTAAGACTATCGGGTGAAGAGGGGTATTTACTGTCTCCACCGAAAGACCAAGGCCTTCCAGTAGTCGGACTACATATTGCCGTGACTGCTCCATCCCTTCCCCATAGGTCGGATCAGTCGATACACTCTTGCAACGGACGAACTCCTCGATTGCTTCGATTGGCTCAAACATCCGTGTATTCTACCGTCCCTTCCCTGTTCCGATGCAAACCGAAAATTTCGGAATTCCGGGATTATAATCTAGCGCAATACTGTTTATTCAGGCGATCCACAGTGAAAAAGTTCTATTGGATGATAATGCCTTCCATGTGATTTGTTTTATGAACACTACTCTGAGTGATTTCATACTCCTCGATTGCTTCCGGCATAGCTTCGCGGAGATTCCTAATCCTTGTTAAATACGAGGGATGAGTAGATAGGGGTTTGGATAAAGCTAAATTTGAATTCTCAGCCAAAATCCTTTCCCATAGAGCATATGCTGCTGTGGGATTATAACCAGCTCGAGCCGCGTAGATTAACCCAATTTCATCAGCCTCTTTCTCCATTTTCCTATTAAAGCCCAATCCTCCCATAGAGCACCCAAGCCCGTATGTATCGAGTATTGCCCCCTGAACGAGGGAAGATTGACCCGATGTAATAATGGCCAACCCGACCCTCCCCGCCTGGCTCAATTTTTGTTTTGAAAGACGTTCATTAACGTGTTTTGCCGTCATATGGGCGATTTCATGACCGATAACAATCGCCAGTTCACCATCAGTTTTCACAGCCTTGAAAAGGCCCGTGAACACACCAATCTTGCCACCCGGCATTGCAAATGCATTAAAAATGCTGGGGTTTTCGAAAACCAAAAACTCCCATTCGGTAAGATAAATGTCGGTTGATGCCGCAGCGATAACTTTCTCTCCAACTTCACGTACCATTTTGATATAGCCCAGATTCTTCGATAACGGATACTGAGACTTCATTAAATCAAATTGTCGTATGCTCTCCTTAATGACATATTCATCAGATACCATATTAATAGCAGTTCTCCCAGTAACCGGTACGGTGTTACACCCGGGAATCCCCAACAAAAGAAGGCCAAAGGCAATTCCAGAAAAAAGGATCGGTTGCTTCCTCATTCCTTAAATATAGATTCCTGCACAATTAATGGGGCAGGGTTTGATAAACGGTCTCTAATTTATTTCCTGTAATTGATAAAAGAGCCGAGCGGCTAGTGCCGAAAATGACGGCAACCTGTAAAAACCATTGTCATTCCCTCACTGTTTGCTGCATCGATCACTTCCTCATCCCGAATCGAGCCCCCGGGTTGGATCACCGCTGCAGCACCTGCATTCGCGCCAGTCATCAGCCCATCCCGGAAGGGAATCAATCCATCTGACGCCATTGCAGAACCTTTCAGTGATAGACCGGCGGCCTCAGCTTTAGTCACTGCAAATCTCGCACTGTCCACTCTCGACATCTGTCCCGCCCCTATGCCTAGAGTCCGTTCGGCCGATGCAAAAACAATGGCATTCGATTTTACGTGTTTTGCAACTTTCCAGGCAAAGAGGAGAGCCTTCCAATCTACTTCATTAGGTTCCTTCTGCGTCACAACTTTAAAAGTACTAGGGTCATCTTTCATTTGATCTCTATCCTGGACTAGAATCCCGCCCTCAACAGTTCGGATTTCCCTACCGCCTTGGACTATCGTTTCCTTTTCCCTAACGAGCAGCCTAAGGTTCTTTTTTTTGCTAAAAAGCTGCTGTGCCTCATATGAAAACCCTGGAGCAATAATGATTTCCAGCCATACTCGGCTCATAAGTTTGGCAGCTTCTCCATCCACCTCTCTATTAACTGCTACAACGCCACCGAAAGGCGCATCCATATCAGTAGCAAAAGCCTCTTCCCATGCTCTCCCTAAATCTTCTGCACTAGCAACTCCACAGGGATTGTTGTGCTTGAGGATAACAGTCGTGGGTATATTAAACTCGTCGACTAGATTAATTGCAGCAGAAGCATCGAGGATATTGTTGTAACTCAAATCCTTTCCTTGAATTTGATCACAGCCTCCGAGAAATCCTCCGTATAATGAAGCATTTTGATGAGGATTCTCTCCGTAACGTAATTGTTTCTCCTTTGAGTAACTCAGACTTAAAATTTCTGGCAGGTCATCTCTATCAGAACTTAAAACCGCGGGACGACCCCTATTAAAATACCCCGATATGGAACAATCGTATCGTGCAGTATGGTCGAACGCTTTGGCAGCAAGAGTTCTGCGGAGATCTTTGATGTTATTTTGGTCTTCAAGCCCGGAAGTAACCAATGAATAGTCACTAGGATCACATACAACCGTTACATGCTCCCAATTTTTCGCCGCTGCCCGCAAAAGGGTTACGCCACCGATGTCAATCTCCTCTATGATCTCGTTTTCCGTCACACTCGGCTTTCCCAGAGTCTCTTGAAAAGGATACAGGTTGACCACCACCAGATCGATGAGAGAAATATCATATTGTCGAGCTTCTTCCAAGTCGGTCGCCACACCGCGCCGACATAAAATACCTCCGTGGACTTTCGGGTGAAGAGTCTTAATCCGTCCTCCCATAAGTTCGGGAAATCCGGTATATTCGCTCACATCGATAACTTCCCCGATCTCCCCTCGTAGGAGTTCTGCCGTTCCTCCAGTCGAAATTATCGAGTATCCATACTTCTTTCGAAGCTCTCGAGCAAAGTCGACGATGTTTGCTTTGTTGCTTGTCGAAATTAGGGCAAATCTCTCCATATCGTGGCATTAAGACACGAGGATACCATCGTTCAATGACAATCGTTCCTTTTCGGTGCAATGTTAGTTAGACCAAGCTATCGAGGAGTTTCCCTTAAAGCAATACCACCCTGTCTATTTCTCACTTTAATGGCACACAATTTTTCGGTTTACTCCTCCCAAAAATAACCGGTCTGTTCTGAAGTTCGCGGTAGCTCATTGCATTCTAGAAGTTCGAAAATTCTGTACCCATACTCACAAAGTCCGCTGGGCTTACTCTACCACAGACTCCTAGACTAACGCCAGGCTGAAATCGATCGTCAATGCTAGCCTACCATCATCACGTTTGGCAGACCCTTTGAGGAAGTGGAATTTCCCTAGTCGCGACTCTAGATAGATTGCTTCAATTTCGAGTTCCTCTCCGGGACGCACAATGTTCTTGAATTTTGCCTCCGTTATTTTTGAGAGGACGGGAGTAGACCCCTCAATACTGACTCCGCCTTCACGAAAGCGTTTAACCAGGAGAATCGCTCCAGTTTGAAAGACTGCCTCGCAAAGGAGAACCCCAGGCATAATAGGATTTTCCGGATAGTGTCCTTTGAACTGCGGTTCATCTTCGCGAATCAGCCTTTTCGTAACTGCTTTTTTAGCGGTTACCTCGATCAAGCCATCTACGAAGAGGAACGGCGGCCGATGCGGTATTAACTCTAGAATCTCGTCCAAAGTAAATGGAGTTTAAGCCTTGATGACTTCAATAACAAGCCGTTTGAAACGAAGGTGCCTCTCCTTCGCAATCGATCTGATTATGCAATAGAATCCCAACTCAAACCTAGGTCCTATTCCCGAATTTACAATCATGTTTAAATCTATATCTCTATCCCGACCGCTCCGAGAATCCTTACGCTCGAGGATGCGCCCCCTGGTGCACTTGTTTTAGCCTGGCAATGCCTATATGAGTATAGATTTGAGTAGTGGAGAGACTAGCGTGCCCCAGGAGATCCTGAACGATTCTCAGGTCTGCGCCGTTATTGATGAGATGGGTTGCATAGGAGTGGCGGATTTTGTGGGGAGACATATCCATTGGCAGTCCAGCGATAGCCAAATAGCATTTCACCAGCTTCTGTACCTGTCTTACAGTCATCCGTTTCCCACTGTCGCTAACTAATACTGGACTATTATACGAGCTTTGGAGAGCAAATTCTGCCCTGAATTTCGTCAGGCATGCATGTGCCACCTTTCCAAGGGGACAAAGTCTTTCTTTGTTTCCCTTACCCCAGATCCGAGCTACCCCAGAATCGTTGTCGATCATTCCGTAGTTTAACGACACCAATTCGCTCACTCTCAACCCACCCCCGTAGAGTAATTCCAAAACTAATCTATCCCTCCAGGCTTGGAAGGGGGAATTTCGTTCGTTATCCAACAAACGCATTGGACTTTCTAATAGTTCCCTGATTTGAAACTCCGTGAGAAACTTCGGAAGGCTTTTCCGCAATTTAGGTAAAACCAGCCCTTGAAAAGGATTGGCCATAACGGCCTTTCTCTTGAGGAGATATCTGTAGAAGGTACGGAGGGCTGAGATATGATTGTGGAGAGTACGACGGGACAATGTTCGCTGGCTCTCGATAACAAAATCGCGAACTATTTTACTGTTGATAACATTAATGCGGCCGTCCCATTGGTTACTACGCGCCCAACTAAAGAACCGTGCGATCGCCTGACTGTAGTTTCTAAGGGTGTATGGAGAAAGACGCCGCTCTAAAGCTAGATAGTTGATGAATTCCTGGATACGTTGCTGTTCTTCTTTCATTACAAAACAACCACGTGAAATCCATTTCCCGTACAATGAAACGTAGTCAACGTTTGACGTAACCCTAGTCGATACCCAATACCTGCCGACCCTCCCGGGAGATCATATTTGGAGTCCACTTCGGGTCCCACACAATCTGCACATCAGCAGATGCAACTTCCGGCAGACTTTCGATTTTGGTACGCGCATCCTCCGCAATTACTGGACCCATTCCGCAACCTTGAGCTGTAAGGGTCATTTTAACTTCGACCCGACTCCTCCCATCCCCAAGTTCAGTCGCCTCAAGATCGTAGATTAAACCCAAGTCAACAATATTAACTGGAATCTCCGGATCGTAGCAGGTTCTTAGAGTATTCCAAATCTGATCCGTCGTCGACCCAACCGTTCCTTCTTCTGTAGGGATTGCATCATCCCCATTAAATTCCTTTACAAACCTTTCTCCCAGCGCATCGACATCTCTGCTACTGACTCTATATAATCCGTCCTCGTAGCGCACCGTCACACTGCCTCCGCGGGCTTGTGCAATGATCACCCGACTGCCCGCTAAAAGCTTAGCTGAGTCGCCCATCGGGACCAAAGTTACCTCGCAATCTCGGACTAGTTCAATCTCTTGCCCTTCCATGATACACCCTCCCAGTTAGCGGAATTCTACTGCTCCCTCTATCAATTACAACCTAATTAGGTGAAAACTCAATGGAAGCCTTTCCCGGTCGCAAATCTTCATCGTTTGCTTTAAGGGCAGAGTTGAAGCTGTGTGCAATAATTACTGCGGCATGGAGTTGTGGAAGGAAAAATAATTCCCTTTCGGTATCAGATATACAGATGGTTACAATTCCTTGTCTATTCCCCTCTCGACTTCTAGCCTAATTTACTGGACTCGATATTAATTATCTCACTTAATCCCGGTTCGGGATTTCTATATATAGGGGTCGTGGGGTTTCCCAAAAAAATTAATCCTCTAGTGGTGTCTCATCCATAGCTACACAAAAGAAGCGCGCTACATTGGAGAAAACTCCCTGAAATCGATAAGGAAAGAGAGTCAATGGAAGTAGGATTCTTTACGATGCCAATGCATCCTCCCGGTGTAGATTACACGGAATCTTTGGAGCATGATCTGGAACAAATTATAACCTTGGACAAACTTGGGTTCTGTGAAGCCTGGATTGGGGAACACTTCACTAGCGCCTGGGAGAACATACCGGCCCCGGATCTATTGATTGCCAGTGCAATCCATCAAACCGAAAGCATTGTCCTGGGTACAGGGGTAACATGCATGCCTAACCACAATCCATTTATGATCGCTAGCCGCATCGCTCAACTTGATCACATGTGCCGCGGTCGATTTCATTGGGGCGTAGGATCAGGTGGCTTCCCTGGCGATTTCGAAGTTTTTGGTTTTGATCCCAAGACGGGTGAGCAACGTGGGATGACTAACGACGCAATCGACCTTGTGCTAAAGCTGTGGGACAACCCTCGCCCCGGCCTTTATGATCATAAACACTGGCGCTTTACGGTACCCGAACGTGACAATGAAATCGGGTTGTGGTACCACATGAAACCCTACCAAAAGCCACATCCGCCAATCGGAGTGGCTGGAGTAACCGTCAAATCAAGTACATTAGTCACAGCCGGGGCACGAGGTTGGATCCCCATGAGCATCAATGTTGTTCCAACCAGGATCATCCAATCTCATTGGGAGGCCGTTTTGGAAGGAGCTGAAAAGGCTAATATCATTGCTGATCGCTCCAAGTGGCGTATCGCCCGTAATATCTTCGTTGCCGAAACGACAAAAGAAGCTAGGAAACAAGCTATAAACGGATCATTGGGTCGTGATTTCCGGGACTACTTCCTTCACCTTTTACCCAAGTGCAAAATGCTTGATTTGATGAAATCCGATCCCAACATGCCAGATTCCGATGTGACGCTAGAATACCTGGCTGACGAGATTTGGGTAGTTGGCAGTCCCGAGCATGTCGCAGAGAAATTACAACAGCTCTACGAAGATATAGGAGGTTTTGGAGTACTCCTAGCCCTGGGACACGAGTGGGATCCGAAAGAAGCATGGCTCAATTCCATGAGGTTGCTCAAAGAAGAAGTTTTACCTCGGCTCGGAAACTGATTTAAAGATTCGGAGTTGTAGGTTTTAAGGTGCCTACGCATACGCTTAACAGAAATATCTAGAGTTTTTGGCATTCCGATCGTTTGGAATACTCTCGGCTTGGGCCTAAGAGTATAGGGATATGAAGTGCAATGAGCTAACCGGATTCGTTCTGAGTTGTTCGCCGGAGGATTAAGCCCGGGAGAAGGAACCTCTCCGACACTAAAACTTGTATTTTAGACCCGTTTCGATCTTCCACGAGCTATATTCGTTGTCCTTGATCCGAGAAGGATCACCCTTGTAGCTCCTCTCAGGCCAGTTTACGAAATTAGATAATTTCAAGAAGGACCGTAACTGTTTCGTTAATTGAAAACTAAAGGCTAAATCAACCCTCAAGGCATCTTCCATGAACTCATCTCGTGCCAATTCAGAACCAATTTCTTCCAAATAAATGCTTTGGTAAACTAGAGAAAAGGTGGTGGTGAGTGAACCGAGATTATGTTTTGCGGTCAACGCTGCAAAATGGTTGGATCGTTCGGGCAAAGGGAGGACTTCGCCAGGACGACTGTCTGTATCCGCAGAAGTGTCCGAGAAAGTGTAGAACGCCGTCAATGTAATGTCGCCCAGCAATGGGCGAAGAGATTCCAACTGGCGCTCCCATCCTAGTTCAACGCCCCCTACCGATGCTTGGTTACCGTTTTCCTTACGGCGACGATTATACCCATCGAAAGGGCCGCCCTGTATGATTTCTTCGGAATCGTAGAAAAATGCATTAAGCTTTTTGTAGTAGCCAGCTATACTCAGGTTTCCAACGGTCTCGTTTTCCAGATATACCGCAAGGACCAAATTATCGAATTTAGTTGGTTGGAGGTTAGGGTTCCCCTCACTGACAAACTGAAAATTCGTTGTGATCCTTCGGAACGGAACGAGATCAAAATAATCTGGACGAGCTAGCGTTTGAAACCAGGCCGCCCGGATTTTTGTGCTCTGACTGAGCATGTATTCCAATTCAACTGAACCCAACAATTTGGAATACTCGCTCCCTCCACTAACAGTATCGGTCGACAAGTAATTCCCCTCATCGTCTGTTTTAAGGATATTGCCGGTAGTTCCCAAGTTAGTGTTCTCAAAACGGACTCCCCCTTTAAACGACCAGCGCTCGATCTCGAAGGCCTGGAGAAAGTAAGTACCAAAAACCTCCTCCGAGGCCTGATAATTATTGGTATCTGACTCAATTCGGGTTCTGCCAGAGTTGAGGGAGAAACGCCCATCCTCCGTCCCAATTAAATTACGAAAGGCCGGGCTGTTGATACTAGGACCTCCCAAATAGGTATCTCGAATGACTAATCTTTGATCCTTTCCGGCTACTGCGTCTAATAAGAGTTGGCCATTGAATTCATCAAATACGGTATTCTCATAGGTATTTTCTCGTTCCTTCGAACGATATAACATCCCCATCCGGAGACTGCCTGCTAAGGAACCCAGATTCATCCGCCTCTCATAATTAAACTGGAGGGCTTTATCGTCGTCCTTCGTGCCAGAGTTTCTCTTACTATATTCTTTAAAGTGAAACAAGCTAGGGTCATTAAGATCTCGTCCGTTTAGAACCGATACAGCAGGGAAAGCTGGATTTGGGAGTGAGTATTCGTAGTCAATTCCTTCTGATCGAAAAATCGGATTTATATTTCCCAGACTCTCTCTCTCCCACCGGGACAAATAGAAACTGTAATCGAAACGAGAATGTTCTCCCCAAACGTCACCTCCAACTATAACTCGGAAAATTTTTCGTTTACCACCGACATCATAGAGTATCACTTCTGAAGAGGCATCACGCACAAGTACAGAATTATAACCACCTGGTTTCGAACCATCCGGCACTAATGAGGCTATCTCCCCTTCCGCAAACCAGTACCTTTTGAGCATATAGTTTACATTGTCGGTCCGATCCTGGATGGTAGACTTGAAGTAGACCTCGTGCTGCTTACTCAGTCGGTGATCGACTGTTATAACCGCCTGGTTTCGAGTCGTCTCTGCAGAATTAATACTCAAGCGCATTCGATCGATAAAGAAGAACTCTTGGCCTTTAAATTCACGCTTGCGCCAGCGTAACCCCAACTTCTCGAATACCTGATTAGAACCAGTCCTGTCTCCTTTCACCGTAATAGCCCACCGGTTTTCTTTACCTAGAATCTGGCTATTCGTTCCCTTAAATTGAAGGAATCCGGAACCAAATAAATCACTATATTTGTAGGAAATCTCGCCACTACCGGAGCGTTTCGGGCCACTAAATGGTCTTCCAAACGGAAATCGTGCCCGTTCGTTAACGCCTTCGGAGTCGATATCGGACAGCATAACATTCCCTATATCTCCAATCGATTGATACTCCGTTGCCAGGGGATTTCGTTTATCCAAAACTCGTTGGCGTTGACGCGGGTTCTCATCCACACTTCCGTCTGTGTTGTCCACCGTCCTGTGTTGCTTTTTATTTTCAGGAGGCTGCAAAAACTGCGGTTCCTTACTTGTGGAATCCTGCCCCCAAACCCCCAAAACAGCTACCGACAGGGATACTGTAAAGATTACTATTGAGGAAGGTAGCAATGGAGTCATTTTCTAAAGGTCAAGCCCCGGATACCTGTTAATCGAAATCGAGAGGCTCTCCCAGGTTTAGTCTAACTAGCCTAAGTAACAACAGATGCCAATTCTAAACCTAATTTTTTCATAGAAAACTGAAACACTCAAAACAGGATCGCACTCCGATATCGAGTTGTACACGTCACACGAATTACACCAATCAATAGGAGCATCTATCAAAACGGAGAAAGAAAGCGCGGAGATTGCAAACACCAAAAGGCAAACCTTGACTTTGGGTCCAAGGATAATTTGACCTTAAGGCCATGAAATCAGGCGGAATCGAAATACCAGAGATAATACGTCCCGAGAAAGGATTGATTGGTCGTCTAGAAGGAATCGGTAGTGCTACTGCTAGCGGAGAACTAGCCAAACTTGGAATTCGAAACTCCCACATGATCGGCCCACTGCCGAGACTGGAAGGCGCAAGCATCGTCGGGCCCGCTGTCACTCTTCATTTCCTACCTAAGCGCGAGGATCTACACAAACATGGGGAATACACTAACCCAGAAGAACAACTTCATCGCCACGCCCTCTACCAAACACAACCCGGAGACATTGTCGTCGTTGATGCTCGCGGAGATATGAGTAGCGGTATTTTCGGTGATATGATGTTGACCTTCTTTAAGGGTAGAGGAGGCGCTGGAGTTATAGTAGATGGCTGTATTCGGGACTATCCTAAGGTCAAGGAATTAGAACTTCCCCTTTGGACGCGTGGCTTTACTCCAAACTTTCATGTCCAAACTAACATTTGGCCAGTCGCTGTGAACTGCCCAATCGCATGTGGCGGCTGCCTAGTCGTGCCTGGCGATATTATCATCGCCGATGATGACGGAGCAGTTGTTGTGCCCATTGGATTAGCTGAAAAAGTAGCGGAATTGGCGGGAGAACATGCCGAATGGGAAGTTTTTAGCCGAGAACGTCTTCTCTCTGGCGGCGACCTGCGTAAATATTATCCCCTCAAGGAAGAGGCACGGGCCGAATATGAAGAGTGGAAAAAGAAACATGGATGTAGTAAACCATGATATTTATGGAATTGATTTTGTTACTAGGTCAAAGCTCGAAAAAAAGAGCCAATAGTTCTGAATCTGGGACGTCTTATTGGCCGATAATGCAACAAGACTCCCCCTGATCTCCTTCATCAAGCAAACCTGCCGTACACCATTTATTTCAGATCTTTAGTTCAGCTCCCAAACTAGATTAAATCCTCATGGCCAGCCACAGAATTTTTCCTACCTACGAATCCATCGGAGTAAGACCGCTAATCAACTGCAAAGGCACAATAACCATGGTGGGGGGGTCCATAATGTTACCCACAGTGATCGATGCTATGAACGATGCGGCAAAATGTTACGTCAATCTCGAGGAATTGATGGAGGCGGTGGGTGCCCGTATAGCCGAGCTGATGCAATGTGAGTGGGGCCTCGTAACGACGGGATGCGCAGCAGCTTTATGCCAGATTACCGCCGCTTGTGTAGCCGGGACTGACCCGGAGAAGATAGCCCTTCTACCGGATACAACTGGTATGAAAAACGAAGTCCTGGTGCAACCAACTCACCACCATGGTTATGAACACGCCGTGAGGATGGTTGGGGTGCGGATGATTGAAGTCAGAGACTTGGAAGAGCTTAAGTCGGCTATTAACGACCGTACAGCCATGCTGCTACTATTTGGTGATGCGTCAGATCGAGGGACAATCTCAGTCCGTGATACTGCGCAGGTCGGACGGGACCACGGAGTTCCAACCTTTGTTGATGCTGCTGCTGAACGTCCCGATGTACCCAATTGGTATTTGTCTGAGGGCGCCGATGCGGTAGCGTATAGTGGCGGGAAATGTCTTCGAGGCCCTCAGTCATCTGGTTTCGTTCTCGGCCGCAAAAATCTCCTCCAAGCTGCTTTTATGAATGGTTCGCCACACCAGTCTATCGGACGTCCTATGAAAGCGAGCAAGGAGGAAACAATGGGTCTTCTGGCAGCTATTGAGCAGTGGTTCATTCGAGATCACAATATGGAATGGAAGCTATGGGAAAGCTGGCTTGGAATAATTGCACAATCCGCGACAATATTTGATTTCGTGACTGCATCAATCAGGCCACCTGGTCGTTCTAACGTTGCCCCAGTTCTTTCTATTGAATGGAGCCACGAAATATTGGGAATCTCTGGAGAGGAAGTCTCTCACAGACTCTCACGAGGAGAGCCACGAATTGAAGTTAATAGCCATGAAAAGGGAATCTCGATCATGCCCTACATGATGGAGGACGGAGAAGCCGAAATCGTAGCACAACGACTGGCCCAGATTCTCAAAGAGGCTGAACGAACTGAAACTTGAGTGTTGATGAGAGAATCAGACCTTAACCTAGAACAAGCTTTTTACTTTTCATGTTAGGCAATCGAGACGTACACCTGGCCCTTCTTAGTCTGTGGAGGAATTACTGCTCTGACTTCTCCAGCAAATGGTCGGGGAAACGCCACATACAGGCTAAGCCAATGGAAGATTGCCGAACCATCACGCGAAAGGGGCTCCTGATTTATGCAATTTTTGCCAGAGCAGATTTAGAATCTACTCAGAACAATTTAGGATTTAATTTATTTAGGCATGAAATTGGAAAACAAGGCTGATCTTCTACTTAAAGGCGCTCGGGTCATTGATCCAGCAAACAAACGGAACAGCATCCTCGATCTGACCATAAAGGACGGAAAGATCTCTAGGATCGACAACGAGATCTCATCCGATCAGGCCGACACTAGCATTGATCTTTCGGGTCTGTTAGTTACTCCCGGACTCATTGATATGCATCTGCATGCCTATGCCACAAGACATCATCGCTCCGGAAACTTTATGGACAGCCTTAATCCCGATGCCCATTTTCCCGCTTCTGGAGTCACAACCTGTGTTGACACAGGAACTGCCGGTGCGGATGAAATCGGACATTTCCGCGAAACCGTGATGGATCAATCAAAAACACGAGTCTTGGCCTACGTGAATATTGCAAAACCCGGCATGGGGACACCTGAACAGACCATCTCAAACTTCGATGCAGAAGCAGCTGCTGAGGCGGCAGAGACGCATGCCAAAGTCGTGGTCGGGATTAAAACCGCCCACTATTGGACTAATCTGCCCTTCGATAAGGACCATCCTCCATGGGAATCGGTCGAAAAAGCCGTTGAAGCAGGAAATCTCTGTAATATGCCTGCTATGATCGATTTCCACCCTCGCCCGCCGGATCGTCCCTATTCGGAACTACTTCTTAAAAAACTACGCCCGGGTGATATCCACACCCACGTCTTCGCACGGCATATTCCAACCATCAACGAAAATGGTAAAGTCGAGCGCTACATGTTTCAGGCCCGAGATAGGGGTATCTGGTTCGATCTAGGGCACGGGGCTGCGAGCTTTTGGTTCCGCAACGGCATTCGAGCCATCGATGAAGGGTTCGGACCCGATTCCATCAGCACAGACCTGCACATGTCTAATATCCTGGGTCCTGTCTTCACTATGGCGGACACAATGTCCAAATGTTTAATTATGGGAATGTCTCTCGAAGAAGTAATCTTCAGATCTACCGTAACGCCGGCACAAGCTATTCAACGGCCCAAGCTCGGTACTCTCAGTGTTGGGGCCGAAGCTGACATTGCCGTCTTCGATCTTCAGAAAGGCGAATTTTCTTATCCTGACTGCGGCCGTAAACGGTTGGACGGCAAAGAGCGTCTAGAATGCAAATTGACAATTCGCAACGGCGAGGTCATCTACGATCGTGACGCTATGACTGCAGCACCGTGGAAATAAGCCTATGTTCCTTCCATAGTCGAGGTGCAGTTTTATACTTTTAAGGTGTTCTTCCACTCGGCTAACCATCATCTAACCAATTCCGATACAATTGAAAAATTATATAGGACGCCCCAAGGAAGATCTAGATACACCGGTTGTTCTGGTGGACCTGGAAATCATGGAGAAGAATATCGAGAAAATGGTTGGTATTATCGTCAAGAGCGCCGGCGTCCGCTGGCGGCCCCACACGAAAGCGATGAAGACGCCAGAGCTTGCTCAAAAGTTGCTGGACGCTGGAGCTTCGGGTATCACCTGTGCGAAACTTGGTGAAGCCGAGGTCATGGCAGATGCCGGTATTACCGACATCCTTGTCGCCAATCAAATCGTAGGTCCTTATAAGATTGCTCGGCTCGTTGAGTTGCGCCACCGGGCAGACGTCATGGTTCTTGTCGATAACAAAGAAAACATCGACGCATTGGATCGGGCAGCGCAAGAGAGTGGGATCATCCTCAAGGTACTAGTCGAAGTTAATGTTGGAATGGATAGGGCAGGGGTTGAGCCAGGCGAACCGGTCCTTGAGTTAGCAAAAAAAATCGAAGAGTCCAAAGGCCTCGAATTCTCAGGCATCCAGACCTGGGAATCTCACACACTAAAAATTACCCCTTTGGAAAAAAAAGAGCGTACTCTCGCTGAAGCAATAAAACGGTTTGTCGACTCTGCGGAACTTTGCCGAAAAAATGGAATTTCAGTCGATATCTTGAGTTGTGGAGGAACTGGAACCTACTGGATTAGCGCGGTACAACCTGGGATCACAGAGATCGAAGCTGGTGGAGGGATTTTTTGTGACATCCAATACCACAAAAATTTTGGTGTGGCGCACGATTACGCCCTGACTGTATACTCGACGGTCACCAGTCGGCCCACGCCTACTCGACTCATCTGCGACTCCGGAAGGAAAACCATGAGCACCGATGCCGGCACCCCTAAACCATTAGGTATGCCTGAAGTCACCTCGGTCAGCCTTTCAGCCGAACACGGAATTGTTCAATTCGCTGAACCAACCTCTAAACCGACAGTCGGCGATCGTATTGAATTCGTCGTCGGATACTCCGACACCACCACCTTTCTCCACGACTACATCTACGGTATCCGCAACGGTATCGTCGAAACTGCCTGGCCCCTATTGGGAAGAGGGAAATTGCAGTAAAAGCGTTAATCGGCGGCAAGTTCATGGGTCGAATATCCCCGTTAGTAAAATACGGTTCTTAACATTCGTAGACCAGCCCCCGGAAATTTTAGGCCACGATATCAGTAAAAGATTCGCTGGTAACTGGATCAAAAGGGACAATAGGTGCCACAAGATAAATAATGAAACCCCCAGCTATTTCGAATCTATCCCGGTTAACTGGTTAATCAATCTGCCAAATAAAAACACCATATCTATTAATCCCCCGATTGAGCGCACTAATGGCAGCATCTCAGGAATACTTTTATGTTCCTATAAGGAATAAATCAGCCCACAACTAAAAGCTGAAACAGCTTTTGGTCCATAGGATCCTATGGACCAAAAGAGTAGCCCAACTTAATCGAGAATTCAGGATTCTCTGCCATTCTCAAGTATCCCTCCATAATGTTTTCCACCGGTACAGGATCCGACACAATCCCAACTCCCGTAATACAGCCGGAAACAATAAACCGATGACTGGTTTCGAGAATCCGGATCTCACTCCATCGTGGATGATCACGGGATGGATCACTGCAGGCTCGCGAAAATATTATATTCGGTCGGTTTATGTGGGCCTCAGCGCCAAAATCTAGACCAGCTTCGTAAGGAGTCGGGGAAGCACCACAAACCACGGTTCCACCGAAAGCAACGCCACGGAGGGCATCCTGCAAAGCACTATGCTTTCCACTATATTCGATAACAACATCAGCTCCGCGCTTTGCACAGATTTTTTTTATCTCCTTCCCCGCATCGATTCGCGTTGGATCTAAAACATGGGTTGCACCCAGATTTTCCGCCACCTTGCGTCGATTTTCGAGTGGATCTACGGCAACAATCGGATGTGCACCTGCCAATCGAGCAATCTGTAAACCCATAAGGGATATCGCACCTAACCCGAAAAATGCTACTGCATCCCCAATACGGATATGCCCATCACGAATCGCTCCCAAAGAAAAATTAGCCGGATCAAGACAAACCCCCGACTGCCAAGGCACTTCTTTCGGTAGCAGCCAGACGCGGGTTTCGGGGACCGTATGCACCCGTTTTATTCCTCCATAGGCGAGAACTCGATCGTCTATGGAGAACTTTCTCACCTCTGCGCCGAGTTCGATTATTCGCCCTACTACCATGTTTCCAATCCTCATAGGTTCACTTACAGAATCCTTGTTGTGATCGAAAACACTAAGATTAGGATCCATTTTGCCCCGAAAGGCGGTGCCACCTTTGAACCTCGAAAGTTCCGTTCCATGCTTTGCTGCTCCGAATTGCGCTTCGATGCGCACATCTCTAGGAGCTAACTTTGGTATATCGTAATCACGCCACTCGATCGTGTGGGGTGCCGTACATACTGCTTCTCTAAGCATGAAATAGAGAGAATTATTTTTTCTGACTTATGCGAGATCCATCTGAGGTAATTATGAATCTTTGGGGAACTTAAAGTCTGATAACATCTTAACCAAAATTAACCCAACTGTCGATGGTGTGGGACAAACATTTAATTCTCCATTTATACTGCTTTAGATGTTCAGACTTATCAGGGGTCGGGATCGAAAGCCAAAAGATATTGCTGCAAACAGTCTTGGACTAGTCTTTTGTACCCTTGCTGAAATACTTGAGATTCCAGAGGTCAGTCTTTATCAATTTGCCCCTATAAAGCTCACGGAAAAATGCTATAGACGAGGGAAACTAGTCTAGTGAATACTTTAAAAACAGCCTGTGTCGCCTGGGACGCTGAAGAAATTCCCGAATGGGTGCCACCCCAAATTGAAGCGGCCGGGGTCAAATTCGAAGCTCTACAATGTCAGACTGCTAGTGAGGCTCTGTTGTTCGCACGTAACGCCGATATAATATGGGTTATGGGTGGCTCTAACTTGATCACGAGGGAGATTATACCACAACTGGATTCCTGTGGAGCCATAATTCGGAGCGGCAGTGGAACAGACAATATTCCTGTAGACCTTGCTACCGAATATGGCATCATCGTTGCAAACACACCAGATGCTACGACTGTCCCTGTAGCTGAACACACCATAGGACTACTCCTTTCGGTAGTGCGACGCATCCCCATCCACGATCGTCTTGTACGACAGGGTGAGTGGAATGACTCTAAATCAACACCCCGTTTTTTACTCCAGGGAAGTACAGTTGGATTGATAGGTTTCGGTAGAATCGCACGCTGTGTTGCGGATCGGCTCGCTCCCTTCGGGGTAAAACTAATTTTAGTCTATGATCCCTTTGTCGATGCTGAGGCGATAGTAAAAGGCAACGTCAAGAATGTCGATCTCCCGCAACTACTATCTGAATCAGACTTTATCTCCATTCATACTCCACTTCTCGAAGAGACACATCATCTGATCAGTGAAGTCGAGATTTCCCAAATGAAATCGACTTGTGTGGTTATCAACACCTCCAGAGGATCCGTTGTTGATAACAAAGCGCTCGCCAACGCTTTGAGAGAGGGAAGAGTTTGGGGTGCAGGCCTTGATGTGTTAGAAAGCGAACCGCCAGATGAAGACGATTTGCTACTGCAATTGGATAATGTCGTCCTGACATCACACATCGGCGCGCGGCACGAGGGCCACTTGGACGGATTCTGGCAGCTTTCCGTTGAGACGATCATTGACTTGTCTCGCGGGAAGTGGCCGGTGTCTTACGTGAATCCAGGAGTAAAACCTCGATGGAAATTAACGGAAAGATAGAAAAAGCCGGGGATCTTTGACTTGAGGACTCGAATTTGAGGATAACGCTTACACCCTCACAAAAAACTTAAAGAAACTTAGATCTGATTTCCTTTAGGATAGGAGTTCTTGGACATTATTTCAGTCCCCGAGGCATATATTTTGAAGACTGAAATGAGTGATTCAACGCAACAGCGTAGTCACCAGATTTATTGGCGGTTTACCCTCCGCGATACGAACTACATTCTCAGCTGCCGCCCCAAAGCGGCGACGTGGTGTCCCTGGTGTGTAAGCAGAGCTATGGGGTGTGGCAATTACGTTGTCCATCCTTAACAATGGACTATTCGGATCCAATGGTTCATGAGAAAAAACGTCCAACCCCGCACCTTTTATCTGCCCAGTCTTCAAGGCCTGGATAAGAGCCGCCTCATCAATCAGTCCTCCTCGCGCGATATTAATTAATACCGCTGTGGGTTTCATCAACTCTAGGGCCCGCTGATCTATCAAATGCCTAGTTTCGGAATTAAGATGAAGATGAAGAGAGAGATAATCTGATCTAGCTAACACGCTATCCAAATCAGATGGTTTACCAATAAAATCAAGGTGATATTTGTCTTGGTCCTCCTTAGAAACATCAGAGATTTCCGTGGCAATAATACGCATGCCAAGCGGCCAAACTCTTTCAGCAACAGCCCGTGCGCTTGCCCCAAATCCAATCAGCCCCACCGTTCGTCCCGCTAACTCTTCGCATAGAGTTGGTTTCCAATCTTGAGCACGATTAAGGTGGAGGTTCTTAGTGAAGCAAAGAATTACCATTAGAACATGCTCTGCCAATGGAACCGCGCTAAGCGGCCCCGGAGAATTGGCCAAAGCCAACTCTCGTTCAAGGAAGAAGGCAACGTCTACATGCTCGGTGCCATTGGTTGTGACTTGCCAAAGTTTTACCCCAGCGCCCACCGCAGTATTAATAAGATCACGGCTTCCAAACTGTCCCCCAGGATCAACTACTACTTCGATGCCTTTAAACTGCTCTACAATACTTTGCTCCGGATCGAAAATCTGAATGGGAAAGCGTCCGTCAATCGCTTTTTCAAAATACCCAAAATTACGACGATCCACCCCATCCTCGCCTCGTAAATATAGAATCTTCATTGCAAAAACGATTGCTCAGGAATTAGACGGCTCCTCGATAAAAATGGTAACGCCAAGATCGGCGTATTTTTGTCGATTGTTCGGACTCGTTCTGTAGCAAACCGCAACGCTACAGTCAGCAAGCTGCTCGACCACGTGCCGCACACATTCATCGACAGATTTAAACGGATAGTGTGGATGCATATCGAGACTGAAATCTAAATCGTTGGGACCAAAGGAGAGACAATCTACTCCCTTCTTAGCCAATTGACTCGCATTAGTTACTGCATCCACTGACTCCAATTGCAGTATTAACACTCCAAACTCGCTCCACCAATGGGCGTACTCGATCCGATCAGTTGGAACATCAGAACCCTTACGAGGCTCCCCCCAACTTCGATTACCAATGGGCAAATAGTACATTCCTGCAATAGCTTCATCGACCGTTGACTTCAACTCCACCTGGGGAACCTCAATTCCGGAGGGACCCAGATCAAGATAATTGCCCGCGAGAAAGGCATTTCGCGTATGTTCAATCCTCAAAAGAATCGGAATACCAAGCTCATCGAGTGCTTCGCAGAAAGTGAATAACTCTTTTTCATCAAAAGGAGAATGCTGACCATCAACATGAATAAAATCGTAAGTTTGCTTATCGAGGATTCCTTTGACATGATCCGGTTCCGATGAAATTGGGACCTGCATTCCTACAATGGTATCCCCTTTGTGGATACGCTGTTTCAAATTTAATTGGTTCATGGTTTTGGGATATGCCTAGACTCAGAAGATTATCTTGAGGACCGTCAAAGCAAATGAACACCATGGAATCCTGTTTATCATCAACACGGTCGCAGAGTTGCGAGTTCTTGTTCCGAATATTCACGGAAATCTCACTCGACTAAATCGCCTTTCGGTATGAAAAAGCTTTAGAATTGTGACAAATACTCTCCTCGAGAACTCGGTGTTGTCTATCTGGAAAGCGTTTTGATCGATAAAAATCTCTACAAATACCAATAGGGAAAATCCCCATCACCAGCTCCCATAAATTAATCAGTAAAGGTGCAGATCCTCTAGCCAACAAAGTGCCGATAGAGCGGTTTAACCTCTTCAGGGAGAGATTCGTAGACTCTGCGATCAATGGGAGGATTTTCGTAATTTTTGGTTTCCCTTTCGACAACCATCATGTCGTGTTCCGGACGCCCCTTCATCGTAGGGTTCAAATTTAACCACCAAGGAGCATAGCGAACAAGAATTGCTACTCTTGGATGATCAGATTGATTTGGGGCCACTGCATGCCAAAGTCGGCTATCATAAAGGAGTACACTTCCCGCTTCTCCAGTTGCTTGGACTTCGGTTGGGTACGGACTGTCGGTCTCAAATCCAGGTAGAGGGTCCGCCGATTCAGCGGAGTCGGTTCGGTTCCGTTCGAGCACAGCTCGAACGGAAGGATTTTGGTTCATACGGTGACTTCCAGGTAGAAGAAAAGTTCCCCCGTTTTCCTCGGTAAAATCTGATAACATCCAGATCGTGGCAAGATGTAGGAGTGTGTCCGGATAAGGAGCTCTGATATGAGAAGAATTGGTTTGGTTATAGGGCCAATCAGCATGCCAGTAGCCGCGTTCGTTTCCGGGATAATTAATCACGCAACTCGTACTTGAAATCCGGCTCCAAGGTCCGAAAAATGCTTCCGCAACATCAAGGATTTGGCTATTAGCGAGATAAGGAGCAAACGCCTGTGTCTCATTGATTACCTGAAGCATGTTGCCCACGCCTTTCACTCCAATCCGATGACCCCGAGCCCGAATCGCATTCTGTTCTGCCGCGGATTCGGCATCATGGCGGGCTTGGGCACTAACAACACTATCACGTACTCCAGAGACCTCACTATTCGGTATGATCCCTTGCAAAATACTGAATCCGTTCAATCGGATCTCTAGGAGATTTTCTTCTAACGCCATTGATAGATATTATTAAGGATTACTGTTGTCTTATCGAAAAACAGAAAAGAATGCCACCTAGAGGTTTGCCAACGCACTCCGTCGGGGAATACACGAAAATGTTGTTTTCAGCCGTTACAGAAATTTAAACCGGTTATCTCCCCCAGTGCAGCTCTAATTCTCAAAGCACGATCCAAGCTCCATCCATAGGGTTCTACCAAGTTCGTTCCTTTAGATAGTCTTGAATAGCGTGTTTTGGCACCGGCAATTCATCTAGATGGTCTTCCAGCCAAGTCGAAAAGTCTTTCTCAATTTTCTCACTCCAGCGACCGTCAATTTCTCCTGGCAGGTAGACCCCTTCCTCCAGACGGCTCTTACCAAATATGTCTCTAAGATGCACGATCTCCGCCTGTTTAACCGTATTCTCAGCAAGGTGAGGAGGAATGAATACTACGGCATCTTCTTTGCCCAAGACAACGTCTCCGGGCATCGCAGTAACCCCACCAATTCGGGTGGGGCAGTTAAGGCCTGTCAACATGATGGTGGGAGCAGCAACCGATGGGTGCCAACCCCTTACGAAACAAGCAAAATCAGGCAGCTCTTTAATTCCCGCTATATCCCGAACCGAATTATTGTGGACCACTCCGTTGCCTGTCTTCGCCTTGATCGATGCAGCTAGATTGTCACCTATAACAGCACCATGATCAATTTTCCCGTAGACATCCGCTACGTAGATATCTCCCTGCACCAAGGCGTTTATAGGCCAATGAATATGATCTCCTTCGTGGCTACCCTCCTCACCCTGTTTATCTAGGGCCTGACGCACATCCGGCCGTCTCGGCATAAAAGTAGCCGTCAAGGCCCGACCGCAAAGAACCCCCTCTGGATGCGTGCAAGTAAACCCGTTTTCAAACTGATACTCGTATTCAGCTCCTTTGCAACTAGACCAAGCCTGGGTCAAAGTAACACCCTTCATTCGCTCAATGATATCATCTGGCACCTTAGGGCGTCCGTCTGGAAAGCGCTCCCCTTTCCAATCAGATGTGTATTCGATTAGATGTTCCTTCGTAAAGGTTCCAATCGGGCTCCGTTTGTAGATCTCAGCGTTTCCTTCGGTCGACATACTTCCAATCTCCTTGTTCCATCGCCAATTGCAAAATTGCGAAAATTAATTTAATCTGGATAAAGTTGGAGATCTTAGAGTCCAAGGTCGAGATGATATTGAAATTTCCAATCAAAACGATACAGAATTCATGCCCGGAACTTTGACGAAACCAACTATTCTTAATAGGTATGGCCCTATTATGCTCCCTTACCCAATTATACCGCTACCTGATCTGTGAAGAAAGTGAGGCTTCTCCTCAGACCACCGGCCAAAATGATCCTCTCCAACAATCTCGACGAAATTTTCTAAACCTTCCCTTCACACAAAAGTTGTAGTTATAGTCAGTATTCAAACCAAGAATGTAAAATCCGCGGTTGATTATCTAATAAGATTAAGAATACTCGTTGGTTCTAAAACCGCCTAGTTCTATGCAATCAAATCTGAAAACACCACAGCTTTCATTCGGAGGACAACCATTGGACATGGCCCCCGAATCAATGGGGCAATTACGCAGCTCCATCGATGCGATTGACGATCGGGATGAATTGCACCGCAGGGTAGCATTAGACGGCTACCTGTTTCTTCCAGGTTATCTCGACCGCAAAGAAGTCAAGATTGCTCGGCAGAGTTCTCTCCAGAAACTAAACGAAAAGGGAATCTTTCAGGAGGGATACGATCTTGACGAAGCCATTCTTAAGCCTGGCCAGGTTCTGCGTTCATCTCAGGAAGTACCCATCGGCAACGAGCCTCTTTTGAAGCTTCTCTACAGCGGCCGTATGATCGAGTTCTATAGTTTCTTTTTAGGCGGTCCTGTAATCCATTTTGACTACACATGGTTCCGTTCGAAGTCGTCTGCTGATTCAGCAGTCTCGAATCCCCACTGCGATATTGTCTATATGTCACGAGGCTCAACAAGAAACCGTTATACATCGTGGACCCCGCTTGGCGATATTCCCTTGGTAATGGGAGGCCTAATGATTCTGGAGGGTTCCCACCTCCAGGAAGAACTTAAGGCAACCTACGGACGGAGCGATGTTGATCTCTATTGCGAGAATATCGGTGAAGCGGCTGAGATTATGGCGCGGGCAAAAGCCGAAAATCGTGACCTTACTGAGGAAGAAAAGCAGGGAATCACTTGGACAACTATGGGAGCCTACTGTGAAAGTGCCGTCGAAGCCCGTAAAACAATCGGGGGCCGCTGGCTAACTTCCGAATATAAAATGGGTGACTTACTCATTTTTACAATGTTTACAATGCACGCTGGAAACGACAATCAAACCAATCGACTTCGTATCTCAACAGATACCCGCTATCAACCTGCCTCCGATTCAATTGATAAACGCTGGGTCGGAGATACTGTCGGGAATTGGGATATCCGCGATAAACAGGGAATGATTTGCTAGAATTTTTCTGATTTACCTCGCTCGAAAAGATTTTGGCTGAGAAACCTAAAAGCGGAAGTTTTACACAAAATGGGTAAAAAGTGACCGAATATATTGCAATTTTTATAATTCGCCCACCAGAATCTCAGAATGCGTATTTCTGATCTCCAAATCCACCTACCCGTCGGCCTTCTGCGCCTCAGAACTGATACGGACTTAGAGGGTTGGTGCTTAGGTGTAGATGAAGGGAGTGCAGAACGTATCCATAAACAGTACCGGGAAATCCTAATCGGCGCAGACCCCATGGAACGGGAGCGCCTTTGGAACAAACTAGTCAGCCTAGACCGTTTCGGTTACCTTCCCCATTCGGTACGAGGATACGTTGACGTTGCCCTCTGGGATCTAATCGCCAAAGCTTGCGGAGTGCCTGTCTACCAAATGATTGGCGGCTTCCGAGATCGTATTCCTGCGTATAAAATGGGGCCCAACTTCCCTTCCGTTGAAGAGTTCGTTCAAGCCGCTGTCACAGCTAAAGAAGAGGGATTTTTCGGTTATAAGGATCACTGCTACCACGGCCCAGATACAATGATGGAAGTAGCTCGTCAGGCTCGGAGTGCTGTGGGCCCTGACTTCCATCTCATGCACGACAGCGTGCAAACCTACACCTATACCCAGGCTCTTTCCGTCGGCCGGGTTCTGGAGGAAGAGGATTACTTCTGGTTCGAAGAACCATTACGGGATTATGATCTTATGGGACTTAAGAAGCTGGCTGATGCTCTCGATGTCCCCATCGCTGCGGCCGAGTACCTCCCGGGTTCTGCCTTTTCAACCTCCCAACTACTTGCAAGTCATGCAGTTGATATTGTGAGAGCTAGCGTCCCGTGGCGAGGTGGCATAACGGATATGCTCAAAATCGCAAGACTTGCTGAGAGTTTTGGAGTCAATTGCGAAATCACATCAATAGGGACTGGATTTGGTTTTGTCCACGCTCATGTTATTGGTGCAATTCGCAATTGTACCTACTTTGAGGCCACCGCGATTGGTTCCCTAGGAGGTGAGCCACTCATCAAAAATCCACTCCAGATCAATAACGGTCATCTTTCGGTACCCCAGGGGCTGGGCCTGGGGATGGACCTCGATTGGGCCGAAATCGAAAAACAAACCTCAAAAATCTTGTGAAGTTGAAAGACTGAAAAACTCCTTGCCATGCAGATAACAGACGTGCGCATCTATATACTGCCGGGGGAACCGAAGCAACGCTCGGTAGACCACCGTGGTGGGATCGATAAAGTTCCACAGGGGCGGTCCAATATGTTTACCCATGCCTCGGGATTCGGCCCATCAAGTGATTTGCCCGATGGCTGGCTCGAAGCGTGTCAGGATCCCACCGAATACCCTACCTTTGAAGCTACATTGCGACTGGAAACAGACGGCCCCTTAGATGCTTACGGTACCTTTAACACAGGGTTTCATAAAGAAGAATTGGTCCATCGGGCTCAGGAATTTAAAATCCACCTAGGGTCCCTATTGATGGGGGTAGATGCTTTTGATCGCGAATTTGTCTGGCAGAGATTGTGGTTTGCTCAACGTTTCTACTATACGGGTCGCGTATTTCTTGATATGGTTGACAGGATGCTGTGGGACCTGGCCAGCCGCCATGCTGCCCAGCCAATCTACCGCCTTCTCGGAGCCTGTCGCGAGAAAGTACCGGCTTATAAGAACCACGGTGGCACAACCATCGATGACATGATAGCGGCTGCGCTGAAAGTTAAAGAGGACGGATACGTCGGAACGAAGGATCATTCCTATCGCGGCGTCAAGGGCAATACTGATCTGGCAAGAGAGTTGCGCGCCGCTGTGGGAGATGATTTTCTCCTTATGCACGACCCTGTTTGGTCCTATACTTATGACGAGGCAGTAAAGATTGGTCGTGTTCTTGAAAAGTACAACTATCGGTGGATCGAAGAGCCCCTCCAAGATTACGATATGTGGGGAATGAAAAAACTCTGTGACACTCTTGACCTACCTGTACTCGGGTTGGAATGGATCGGCGCCATAGGTGGTCAACCTTATCAGACGTCTGCCTTCCTAGCTATGCAAGCGGTAGACATTGCTCGCCAGCGAGGAATCGGTATCACTGGTCAAGTTAAGCAAGCCCAATTGGGCGAAGCATTCGGAATCGATGTACATGGGGGAGATCCGCACGTGATCCTCTCAGTTCCGAACGACCCGATTTATGAAACAGTCGGAATAGGTCCGCGTCCATCCCCTGATGAAATCACCTGCCGCGGTATACCCTTTTACGAAAACGGGTACATGAGTATTGCCTGGAATGATCGAGTTCCTGAGGAACCGGATTGGGATGAGATGGAACGAAACTCTGTTGCCGTAGTTTGAGCAGGATCCTCAATGTGCCTCCCTCCTTCCGGTGTTTGTCGTGGTTTAGATGGGAAAAGCATCCTGCCGTGGTAGCACAGGCCCTTGGCAATTTAGCTGAACTCATCGAAATCCGGACAGAATGGCATCGCCTCCAAAGAAATCTCGAAAGAGTATCGGAGAAACTACGAAGGTGTCATTTGTAATAATCTGGGAGTAAGAGTCAGTCTGCTATCTCTAGCATCAATGGGGAACAAATCTCCCACGTAACCTGCAGATCTGCCTGCCAAAAACGTGATTTATCCAGTAACTATACGTAGATTGTGCCCGCACCAATATGAAACTAAATTTTAGAAAACATGACCCCTGACTTATCTTCTTCTTGCCACCTAA